>Ga0065711_1007181_pt1 | contig 15451 bp, 4 predicted proteins | sample Hoacrofraction12_FD_59098 | JGI IMG/M metagenome (GOLD analysis project Ga0065711, IMG submission 59098) | Hoatzin crop microbial communities from Cojedes, Venezuela - Epithelial fraction 12 v2 (version 2) | ecosystem: Host-associated > Birds > Digestive system > Esophagus > Crop | place... | reverse complement strand
CTTTGTTGAACCTCATCATGTTCCTCTCTGCCCAGCTTTCCAGCCTATCCAGGTCACGCTGAATGGCAGCACAGCCTTCCGGTGTGTCTACCACACCTCCCAGTTTGGTGTCATCAGCAAACTAGAATCTTTCTGTCATCTACTGGGTCTCATTTTCATCATTTCCAGATGATAGGACCTGAAACTATCATAAAAAGATTACTGACAGCCATTGTTAACTGTAATCTCAGTACCGTTTTTCTAGTCCTAAAGGTCATCTTCTTTTTAAACTGTTCTCATCTTTATGTCAATACCGTACTTGTACTTTTGAGCTGAAGAATTGACAGCTGCAATCATGTGGCACTCTGCATCTATTTGCATGCAGGTATATATGCCTCAAACCTACTATCAAACCACATTTTTTTTGGAAAAGACCTATCTAGAAACAAATTCCTTTGGAAGGATATCTCCTTTTCATTATTCCCTATAGGAAAATATGTGCTTTTCTCATCAACCTGACTGTCTTGGTTTATCCAAGAGAATTCAGTCAGATTGCAACTCACTATGTTTCAGTTAATGGCTTCATATTTGTTCCTTCACTTCACAGTCTTGCAATTAATCTGGCAGTGCCTAAAGAAGCACTTAAGGAGAAAGCAACCATTCCCAGTTCTTCTACCTAATACTGTTCTACTTTGCACTACAAATTTTACAGCAAAAGGAAGAACATATACTTCAAAAGATAATTATAACATTGTATGTTAAACCTGCATAAATCCATTTTTCTATGTAAGAAACTGTAAAATATAGTAATTCTGTGTATATTCACATGACATTTGTCCAGATGCTAACTGGGCAAAAACTTTATTTTAATGCCAATTTTTTAAATAACTAATAAACATCTAATATGTACATAGCATGTGTTAAGAAATGACTATTTTAAAGACATGACTGCAGAAGTTGACAGGAAATTCTATCATTTGTAGCCACAGACATCAAGTGAATATAACACTTTTTACTGAGGTGTTTATAATCATCCATGGCACATACCATATACAGCTGTTACACACTTGAAAATTTTGTTAATAATTAATGAACTCTAAGTAAATTATGTATAAATTTATCTTTAGTGTAAAGTACAACCCTGAGGCTGACGATAACCATGATGAATCAACTATGAATTCTGCAGCAGATTTTCCCCTGTTAATCCAAATTCCTTATTAAGAAAATGGCTGTTTCAATTGTAAGTTAGGCAAAACAATTGTAAGCCTTTATTATTTCAACAAATTCTTTTTCAGGACTTGAAGATAATGATGATATTCTCATTTGCAGCCAGCTGATTCCCTGAGATTGCTATGGAAGACAATAAGCTTCTTTATGCAGGTCAGCATTTGTAGGCAACAAGAGCAGTTTGTAGATGCCATACTGAGTTTAAATAATTCTGAACACCAATGTTTAGGAATCATAGTTGCGTATTTTTATCATTTATACAGTAAAAGAATAGTGAAGCAGATTGTTATGACTGAAGATACTTCATTAAAAAAAGCTTTTCAAGTTTAATTATCAAAGTTTTATGTTTCGTGTTAAAAAGTAAATCATGGGTACCTTAAATAGTTTATTTCCTCCCTGCAGTGATTGGTATTACCTGTTTCAAGGAGCTGACTGTCCTGCAGACTCAGTTTCCAATGCTTGACTTTATAGGCCCACCTGCCACTCCATACCTCATCCATTTTAAGAAACAAGACAGCTTGGTTGTACCTACCTGCTTCATATTAAACCAAGGTTCAGGATCTTGCCACTTTTCCAACAAAGGCCATTTTGGAACTAATTTTTCCTAATATTCTTGTGTACCTGAATTACAAAAGGTTTCTCAGGTTCTTTCTATGCACAGTTCTACACCAAGGAAGAATAATAGTATTAATCCAGAATCACCCTCAAGGCTTTTACTGTGGTGATGGAAACCAGCTGTTCAACTCCTGAAGTCTCTGGAGGGAAGCATACTTACTTATTTAAAATGTATCTTGATTGCAGAAGAGTCAGAAAGGCTGTTATAGCTGATCAAATAAAGCAAAAATGATTCGTTTAATAATTTATTTGACAAATATGGGCAAAATCTGGCAAATACATTGTTCATCAAACAGTGCTTGCACAACTGAATTGAAAAAAACAACCCTTAACTGTCATATGCCAACATATATAAAAATCTGTTTCTGCGCCAGACTGAAAGGACTTAAAGGAATTTCCTTGAAAGGGCCAAAGCACAGGTTCACATAATATAGGCACTTCAGTTTATCACTGTGATTCTCAAATTCTCTCTCAAAACCTCTAGACAGTGAAAGTCTATAAATACCCTAGTTTTCATCAGTATATTCCCTAAGCAGCTAACCTCCTTCTACATTTGTTTGGAACTAATTCACTTTTATCGGACCTAAACTGCTTTGTATCTATTTCACATCTAGGATCCACAGACAAGGTTTTCCATACTTACTCATATCGAGGATCCCGGTCTTAGGACATCTTAATGAATCTCTGTAGAGACAGTGTCCAAATATCTTGAGGACCTCCACTTTCATTCAAAGCTCAGGTCAGGGAAAGGTGACCCCTTTTATGCAATAACCTCACAGTTTCAGTTTGCAAGAGACAGAACTTCAATTCTTTCTTTCTGGGGAGTTAAAGAACATATATCCTACTTCCCAGGAAAGAGTCTTTAACTACTCCTGAATTTGTCATATTGGCAAAGAACTAAATGACTGTAAATCTACACAATCATTAAAATCACTCCTTAGCTTTAGTTTCCCTCATTGTGATTAGGCTGAAAAACTACCCTATAAATGTTGAGACAGGGCCAGACGCTGCTGTGATCTGAGAAAGGGGCAGAAAGCGATGTGGTATGACTGATATAGAAACACAAACAGTATCTACTTGTGCTTACGTTTCTCTCTCCCTCTTTCCTTCAACACTGTTCTCCTCCCTCCCAAGTAAATCTATGACTGGTTAAGGTTGCTTATTTGGCAGAACAGGTAAAACCAGTATAGCTTTTCACTGTGGTGAAAGTGCACACTTTCTGTTGGCAATTCATCTTAAAAGTTGAAAGATACAGCTGAAAAACCTGTGTGTTTGTTAGCACAATGTTTATTAGCATTGGACTGGATGTTTCAGGTATCTATCTGATTAAGGGAACTTTGAAAGCTATGAGGTTTTTCACTCCAAAAGTCAATAACTCTTTTTACAGTGCATTCCTTCGGATAGGGAAGGCCATTCTCTCCTGGGCACGAGGGACACTTTATATATTACAGGGAAGGAAGAACTTGGTTTCCTTTTGTGGTTCACAAGGCTTTTTCTGGGGACCATTTTGTGGAACATAGTCTTGCCTTGGTTTACTTTTGATGATACATACAGGAGTGTCAGGCAACGCTGCACCTTTCTGCGTTCACTGACTCCTTGGTCTTAGAGAAGTAAAAGTTTTTTCATAACTGTGGTACATAGCTATGTATTTAAGACCAGGAAAACCAGATGAGTCTGTAAACAAGTCTGTCTGATGCATCAGTCTCATTTTGAAAGGGAGACTGACCTTTGTTTCAAACAGCGTGCTGGCAGTTAAAGTTTTTCCCTTTCGCCATTGGTTGTAATACAGGTGTTACAACTCTCACAGGGCTGAGTTTCAAGACCTATGTAGTGTAAATTGCTGTATGTAAATACATAGTTTTTCTGTTCTCTGTCTCTGGGATTAAGATTAATATCTCAGATCATTTAAAGAAACGTGACACAATGGGTCACATTCAGCATAGGCCTCTTTTACCACAAGCAGTGTAAGAAAGAGAGGAAGGAGAACTGGAGCTACCTACCTCAGAGCAAACATCTGTACAGTCATCAGGACGGAAAGCTTGCCATACTTACGGACACATCAGGTAGCAGATTTTCTTATAAAGGATTACATCTCAGGCAATGACAGATCACTTGCTGAAAGTAACCTCCTGAGCAATGTTTGGCTTCTCAACATTTGTGGTTAGTTGAAGATTCCAGCTGAAGATAGTTACATTGTCACTTGAGACTGAAAATTTGGACTAAATGATTGATAGCTTTGTATTATTACTCAGCTAGATGATTCATATCAATTGCACTAATGCAGATTTGCGTACAGTCCANGTTTACACAGTGATTTGATAAAGGTATAGTGAGTATTTACTTTAAGGGAGGATTGGATCGAGCATAGCTGTGTATTTTCTCCTTTCTTTCCTTCTTCCTATTATATAATTCTCCACACCTTTCCACACATATGCTGTGTTTTTCAGTCCCGCTTCCTCTCTTGCTAAGCTTGTGTGAGTGCTTAAAAAACATGCATTTCCAAAACAGGATCCCAGAAGCTCCAGTATCTGTTGCATTTCTGTTAACCATTCACTTCAATATATAATGGGACATGGACCAAGGGCAGGAGAAAGGGAAAAGAGTGAATACTGTTGGCAGACATGGTCAATTATCCATTGTGAATAATTAATCCAATGAATTTGTTCAAATAAATTATTTGCATTTTTTTCATTATGCCACATACTCCTAGCATCATGCATGAAATATTAAAACACGGCAGGAAAACTACTGTATAAATCTATAACAAGTGAAACCACAGATAAACACTTAAAGAGACCCTATAGGCCAGTCGCCTCCCAAAAAAACATATTTCTTAGGAAACACCAGAAGAAAAGTCCTGAGCTTACTCTCCCTTTAGCCAAACTGAAATTTCTTTCCTAGCCCCAAGACTGGTGCTAACTCTGTTTATACTATTTTGAGCACCGGTAAAACCAGTAATATTTCTTGTGTGCAGTGACAGAGTCATATGCTTAATTGTTATTCGTATTTGAAGTTCTTTTTAGTCAGAATCGGGAATTTTGACTACAGAGGTGACAACTGGTCTTCAAATACCTGATCACACAAGCTAGACTGTATGCATCTTTTCACTCCATGGTCTTCCTGCATATTTTTCAATGTGAGACCATTACTCTGATGGACTAAAACTGAGGTCCAGATTCAGATTCTCTTGTGGTTTTCCCCTGTCCGATCTGACTCTTACCCTGAAAAAAAATATGTCCAACTAGCTTTTAGCTGTCTCTGCATGGTACATTGCAGACAGTTGAAAAACAGTGAATGTGACGAGGGCCATTATAGCATCAGTGTACTGCTGATCCTGAAATAATATATCCTGAGACGAACCTGTGCTTGTGTTGGTGCAGTAACAAAGCTACATGATTTTTGGGTTGATGTCACACTGTCCAGGTCCTGCTGGCTCAGAGCCTGCATAGAATGAGATTCTCTCTGCCTGCAATGTCACATGCCGACATGCCCTTTGACTGACGTTTTCCCTAGACTAACTTCAGTGCAATTTCCTCTATGACAGACTTCAGTGGGCTGAAGTTTTGCCCTTAGTTCCTAGTTCCTCTACAGCCTGATTATGGTGCCAGGCATACCAGAGACCTGTCTACTCCTGTTTTACTACTTTTAATTCCAGTATAAGTATTATTATATAAATGTTCTAGTAAATTTTAGTCATAGCACTCCTTATGTGGTATATGTAGCCTTCTTATGTGTCCTAAAAGTGGTTTGTTTTGACTAAAGTATGCTTATTTTACCCATAAAGCATAACTCTTTTTGCATGTCATCCATCTTTCCATCTTTCCTTAGTCATCAGTGCAAAATGTGGATGTGATTCAGGACATGGGGTAGAAACCTGCACTCCCTCAACCTGCTCATGCCTAGCAAGACAGCTTACAACGGTGTTCTCTTTTTTCAGTAACTGAAGCACTCTCGCTTTGTTAACTTCCTTGGTTTTCAGGTTTTTTTTTCAGATTTCCAAAGTTCTGTTTTTCCTGAATCATCACCATCTCTCTTACCTTCAGCAGACTCGTAAATGCTGTACGTATGTACATGCACACTGTTCCACACAATATCTTTGTCTCTAAATTGGAGAGATATGGATTTCACAGATGGACCACTCAGTGGATGAGGAATTGTCTGGATGGTCCCAGTCAAACAGTTGTAGTCAACAGCTCGATATCCACGTGGAGATCAGTGACGAGTTGCATTCCTCTGGGGTTGGTATTGGGAACTTTGCTGTTTAACATCCGTGTAGGTGACATGGATAGTGGGATTGAGTGCACCCTCAGCAAGTTTTCTGGTAAGTTTGCCAGTGACACCAAGCTGAGTGGTGCGGTCGACATGCTGGAGGGAAGGAATGCCATCCAGAGCGACCTTAACAGGCTTGAGAGGTGGGCCTGTGCGAACCTCATGAAGTTCAACAAGGCAAAGTGCAAGGTCCTGCACACAGATTGGGGCTACCCCAGTATCACTACAGGATAAGGGATGAAAGGATTGAGGGCAACCCTGCAGACAAGGACTTGGAGATACTGGTGGATGAAAAGCTGCATGTGAACCAACAATGTGCTCTCGCAGCTCAGAAACCCGACTATATCCTGGGCAGTATCAAAAGAAGCGTGGCCAGCAGGTCAAGGGAGGTGATTCTGACCCTTTACTCCGCTCTGGTGAGACCCTACCTGGAGTCCTGCATTCATCTCTGGAGCCCCCAGCACAGGAAAGACATGGACCTGTTGGAGCAGGTCCAGAGGAGGCCACAAAAATGATCCAAGGGATGGAAAACCTTCCCTAGGAGGCAAGGCTGAGACAGTTGGGGCTGTTCAGCCTGGACCAGAGAAGGCTTCAGGGAGACCTTGTTGCAGCCTTCCAGTACCTGAAAGGGGTCTACAAGAAAGCTGGAGAGGGACTATTTACAAGGGCATGTAGTCATAGGAAAAGGAGTAATGGCTTTAAATTAAAAGAGGGTGGATTGAGATTAGGTAAAAGAAATAATTTTTTTACAATGAGGGTTGTGAGGCACTAGAAGAGGTTGCCCAGAGAAGTTGTGGATATCCCCTCCTTGGAAGGGTTAAAGGCCAGGTTGGATGGGGCTTTGAGCAGCCTGGTCTAGTGGAAGGTGTCCATGCCTATAGCAGGAGGATTGGCACTAGATGATTTTGAAGGTCCCTTCCAACCCAAACTATTCTATGATTCTATGCAGGGCATTGAATAAAACGGAAGTTCTCTCCTCAATAAGGTTATCTCACACGTCTGTTTCAGTCTGTTTCATGGTCATGCAGCAGAGAGGAAAAAAAAAGAAAAAAGAACCATCTATTACTGAATATCTTAACTAGAAGTTAATACAAATTATTTTTTAATTCTGCTAAGTGCTCTCTGTAAGCTTATGTAATAGGTTCTGGTTTCTAGTGGTATCATCACTATTCTATTTAGATTTAGTTTTGGCTAACTTCTGAAAATTGTACCAGAGAAAAAATATCAAGGGATTTCAAAATATTCAAACTAGTAGTATCAACCCAAATCGCAAAAACCTTTCTGTAACACATTAGAGATTTTACTTGTGTTAATATGTTCAGTTCTTTATTTCAAGTTATTTCGTATTTTGGGACATACAAGATACTCGATCCCATAAGATCTCATGGAAACATGAGATAAATTTAAAGTCACTAATTTTATAACTCACTTAAACATACAACATGAGCAGCTGTCTGCCAAATGAAGCAGCCTTATATAACAAAGTAATGTATGTTTACTCAGGACATTAATTTTTCAGTACCTGCCAGAGAAGAAAGTTCAAAAAGTCATATTCCCATACATTGCTATAGAGAAGCAGGTGATGGCCTATAGGGTTCCAGGCTGTGTTATTCCTGTGTACATAATTCTGAGTCTCTCTGGCTGTAGCAAAACATTTATCTGTTGGGATGTGATTTGTACTCTGTAGTTCCTTTCTATGGAAACCAAGAAACTGATATGGGAAACGCTTTATTTCCAGGTCTTCCCCTGACATGGAACTGACATGTTTTTTGCTATTGCAACATACATGTCATCTATGTTTTAATTTCTTTCCTACCACTTCATGTGTGACTTTGAAATTAATTCATCTTCGTTATGCATTTCTTACCACAGACACTGATTTCTACCACTTTATTTTTAACATTTGTACAGGCACACTTGCAATGGAATTTTAATATTAGACACTAAAACATTAACAGAAATTTTTGTTGGAGTTATGCCTGGATACTTTGTTTCTAGAAAATTGGTGATTTATTGATAGGTCGACACTATTGTTATGACTAAAGACTATTAGTTTAGGAGACACTCTTAGCAATATATTAGGTAGATATGACAGGAGACAACGTTGCAGAAGAGTAATAGGTCTTGAATATTGTACTAAAATATTTTAAACTCTCACACTTTATTCATAGTTTTTAAAAAAACCTCATTTTCCATGCAAGGGCCTTATTAAAGTGGTCATCTACTCCAAAGTGCTCAGCATCCAACAGCTGGCAAAGAGAGTACTTCTGAAAGAAGATGCCTAAATGCAATTTGAACACTTCAGAAAATCTAACTATTATTCAGGTGCTTAAATAGGAGTTGAGAGGTGACAAAGCTTTTGGAAAAACTACCTGCTAGTGTACCAGTGATAGATTATCCAACAACTCTTACCCTGTAATTTTGAACAGTTTTAATAATTTTTGTCCAAAATACATTTTACATTTTTACACCTCATTTACTAGCTGAATTACATACTGAAAGACCTTGAAAACATCCTTGAAAATACTGTGGTGTGACAGTGGAAATTTGACCCTCTCAAGCTTGTAATTTTGAGTTATACCTGTTGACCACACAAATGCAAACCCTTGTGGCATTTCACAGGCTTTGTAAATCTTTCAATCAGAATGACAGAATTTACAAGTTAACTTCTTAGACCAGAGTCAGTAAAACAGTGAGTTTCATCCCTCACTTCTTTGTACTCTGCTTTTCCAGCTTATCAAGCATTACAAGGAAGGGCTATTTTAGACCAGAGATGCTTAGTTAAGAGAATCAAACTCCCCCCGTGAACACCACAACTAAGTCCAAAAGGATTTTTTTTCCAAATTGTTAACAATGAGCAGAGTATGCACAGGACCCTGTTTAAAGAATTGTCCTGGTAGCAGAGAAAAGAGGAAGGATCAGTCCTTAAAAAACAGTTAAAAATTAAGAAAAAGTATCTTCAATCACACTGTAGGGAGGTTTTTCTTTGTTTGCATGTGTGTGTAAGTAAGGACACTTATTTTAGAGGAAAGCCAAATCTAAAAGACAAAAATAGCATAACTACTCTTATTCTTCAAGTCAAGTAATACCAGGAGGCTTTCCTGAATTGTCCTCTGTGGGCTGGGTGGTTCAGAAATAGTTGGTTGGTACAGTGAGCTGTGTAGAGGAGTGACATTCACAAAGATCTTTTCAAAATATTCCTTTCTGGCAAAGGGGAATACTGATGAAGTGAAGGAATGCTGCAAAAAGAAGGAATATGCAAGGGAGCACCACTAAAGGGAAGGAGTGTTTTTATAAAAAGTTAGCACACCAATGGACATTGCAATACTTATTTGACAGTCTTTAATTACTCAGATGTACTTAGCGGCATACTTATGCAATCAGTTTCTTCACTAGGAAAGCCCTTCCTTCCTCTGACTGACACCAGGACAGTCTTGCACAGAGCAAATTTTGACACAGTTTGACACAGAACAACTTGTGTTGCTATGCGTGTTTGTGGACCAAAATCATTAATTTACTCTTGACTTTAAAAAAACCCTCAAAAAACTATGATAAGGTGGAGCTGAATGAAGAGCTCCAGCATTTATTTCCAAAAGGTTTTCACACATTTTCTCTGCCTTTACACTAAGTATGCTTTTAAAATTAATTTGTCTATAATCACGTTGCTTTTTTCCATAGGTTGACAGAACCACCTAGAACTTGGTCTGACTCTTGTGCAAAATCCTGATTAACTTTAATTGGTGATGGAAACTGATTATAGATTTTGTCTCAAAGTGACACATCCAATTACTTTTAGAAGAGGCAGGATTTATAGACCCCTGAATTTGAATCTTTGTTTACAGCCGATGGGAAACAGGAATCTGAGACAGTCTTATTCTAACAACAGGGTGAAAGGTTAAAAATTGTAAGGACCTATGGGCAGCCACAGCCATTTCAGGAAGATGGGAGAGAGGAAAGAAAATATACTCCAAGGGTGTGGTTTCATCATTGGATTAACTAGATATATAACTGGGCTGCAGCCACAAATAATGTTCCTCCTCCCTTCCTGAGCTCTCGCTCTTGTACAGCTACCAAGTCAGACCAACTCTCTGACTCAGCTGAAAAACAAGGAACTTATTTATCTGCATTCAGCACTCTGCCACTTTGACTTACTGTGAAGCCACACAAACCCCCTGCTGGTTCAAGTGATGATGGTGAAAACTACCCTAAGGGAGTATGATGCTATTTCAGAAGGTCAGAAACTCTCAATATTATTGTCCAAAGCAAACAAGTAGTGTGGTCCCTCCTCTCAGGAAAGTACTGGATTGTTTCTCTAAGGAGGTTTATAGCCTCATCTAACTCACTGTGGTGATTTTAGTTCCTTTGCACCACTTTGAAAAATCTATATTGTGGTTTGTTTTAATAACACGTTCATAAATTATATTTATGATTTGTAAGGATTTTGTTATGGTTTCCCACCTGCTGCGCATAGTTTAACAATTCTGGATAATCCAGAAGCCACTCAATTAGCAATCTCAGATATTTATTTAGACCCTTACCGTTCTTTATTGAGCCCTGGATTCTGCGATATACTGTACCACATTTGTCTCAGATGGTAAGTATCACTCACTGCAGCACGCTGCGGGGTAGTTTTCCCAGCCTAGAGGAATCACGTGCAGGGGACAGATACCACACGTATTGTTATGCTACTGACCTTCACAGAGCCAGGACACCACTTCTGAAAACACTGAAACTTCCAAATGTATCAATGCCCATGAACTGTAACAACATGAAAATTCCTTTATGGACACTTTAAATAAAAAATAGCCTTATAACTACATGAATTAGCAATTTTCCCCTGGCTTCTGGCAGCTTTAATTAATTATGGGTGTCAATAGGTTCAATGAGCTATGATGGATGTCAATAACTGGCATAGTTAAAGAATGCTTTACATACTTGCCTATTTTTTTCTTTTTTTAATTTGACCACACTCTTCTTTCTGTCCTGCACAAAAAAATTGTGGTGGAAACATTTTGATAAAAGTATTTACCATTGGCTAAATGCTTCTGCTTAGATACTAACTTACTTATGCAGGGAAAAGGAATAAATCAGTCCTGATGTCACAGAGTAATGACAGACAAGTAGACTTTGAATAAATTTCCCAGTAATATAGGAATCATGGAAAATGATGGCTCAGAGTCACCTTCACAGCAACTGAGCAAGCTCACGGAACTCAGAGGATGTCAAGCTACTATCTAGAAGGCTCTTTATTGATTAAGAGAGACTTAATATTGTTAGCCTTACAAGTCCATCTATTGTCTTGTTCTATGTAGTATGCTGCCAGCCTTGTAAATCTGTTTCTTACAACAAATTTACTTACTTTTCTCTCACATATCTTTATTCAAGATATTCTTCATCTTCCTTCTGTCTGTCTGAGGCTATGAGGAAGTTTAAAGTCTGGCTAGACGTTTTGGGTTAACAGAAGTTAATAGTTATGTTTCACTGCTGTTGTGACTTGGAAAACCAAGGGGATCAGACTCCAAAGCTGCACTCACAAGTCAGTTTTGTTGGTAATTCATTTGTCTAAAGTTTTCATACCTCTGAACTCCTTTTTGATCTGGTAGTGTCTTAAATATTGAGGCACTTAGATCAGTATCGATACTCCAAGTCTTACTGTGCCTGTATAGACACAGTCAGTTCTGTTTCCAACTTGCTATTTCGAACTTGCCTGAATCTTGGCCCAAGTGTACAACAGAAAATCACATTGATCTGGAGACTTAGAGGCTCTTTCTTGGCCACTGTGCCCCCAGGCCTTCTACTGCTATTTTGTTTTCCCCTCTAAGTGTGTTTCAGTGCATTTGCTCCAGTCCCAACTAATTTGCGATCTGGAAAGACTAAAGGAACCTTATTTTTTAATATGAGAATGAGTTTAAAAAGTAGATTTTGTTTGTCACTACAGAAACAAGCAGTTCTTTAACAGAGGCTGTGAAGCAGTTGCTATTTATTAGTTGATTAGTTGTGAAATGTTCAAAACAAAAGAACAAGAAGCTCCAGTACAACTTAAGAATATACTGTCTCATTCCATTCATTAGCACAGTGATGCCAAAAAACTGGCATCTCAAGGCAGTATTATCCTTTCAAGCGCATAGCTGCAGAACAACATTATGCAAATAATAATGGAAGAATAAGTTGGCTTTGATTAGCACAACATGGGCTGAAAATATTATTAATGAACTATGTTTAATTTGTTAATTCAAACTTCCAGCATGAACTTACAACTGAATTCCCAAGTACCTATTAGTAGGCCAGAGAGAAATTGAAAAGTTTGTCTCTGCTTCCAGAGCAGCCTTTTGAGAATGAAATCAGTGGAAAATTGGAGTGTTTTGTCCTCTTGGTTTAGCCCTTCCATCCCAGCTCAGTGAAGGCCTACGCTGAAGGATTGTCTTGTCTCTATCTGTAACTATCCCAACAGAAGATTTCTAAGGAAAACTTACTGATATCAGGCAACTGATAGATAAATCCCTGAATGAAAACACAATGTAGCAACATATAGAGATATTTGAGGTAGTTCCAGATGACCCAGAATGGTTCTTTGGCACACGGTAGTGCCATGAAGAGGTAGGTCCAGAAGTAGCAGAGACTTATCATTGTTGCTGTAGCTTAGTTTGATAGCATGGACTTTAATTTGTCTCCGTCAAACCCTCATCCAACCGTAAGATCTTCAAAAGAGAACAAAAAGAAAGAAGATTTGTCCAGCTGGAATAACTAAAGCTATAAGAGGAAAAAGTAATTTTGAATACACCAAAATTAATAAAGCCTAGTTTCCTACTGATTTGTGTCTCATGGTTGGCAGTGATCTGATTGGAGATCTTCTCCTGTGGATGGACAAAATCTGAGTCTTTCTCCCACTGTCGTATTCAGTCATATATAACAGATGGAGAGCTCACCTTTTCCCTTTGGAGGAAAAAATCTACAGACTGTGTCTTTCCTTTACTCAGCTGTCTATTTTCTCAATATTTGGAAGCACACAGTTGTCTTCAAGATTCCTGTCACTCTGTCATATTTATTTAAGTCAGTTGTCATTTAAAGATGTTTATTCTCTTCAAATTTTTTCTTTTTTTGGTGTGGGGAGGAGAGAAACAGACAGACATGTGCTTAGAGAGGATATTTGCATAAACTGCATCTTCTTAGACTTAAGACATAGCTCCACTTTCTAAAAAATGTGCCTTCTGCTCTGAATGTTCATGATAGTTTTAAGGTAGTGAGCATGACATCAGTACATACAAGCAACTGAGTAGTGAGCAAGTCACATCTAAACATTAAGGCATATCTGAAATGCCTAGTTATTATCACGATAAGTTCAAATGGATCAGTATAGGCAAATAAGCATAAGCAGACATGATAGTACGAGCTCAAGCTGAGCTATTCAAAGATTAAGGACATGTAACCCCACAGGAAAGATGTTACTGACTGACATTCACACCAGAACCAAAGGAAAATAGATAATTTACACCAGTCAGAAAACTAATCAGAACTGAAGCATGTAAAAAGTTGGTAGAATTCCACATAAAATCAGGTCTAATTCAGTGTAGTAGACCCACTCAATCTGATACTGCAATACCAATGCAGTCCTTTGATAATCCTTAGAAGTTTTATTTACTAGTATGAAATGTATAAACAAGAATAAAAGCGTGATGTTGAGTCATCTTAGTGAAGCAGACTATTCAGCTCCATCTACTTTTTTTTTCTTTTTGCTTGTGCCCTGAGATTCCAGTCAGGAATCTGGACTCAGTCTCTTCCGACATTATCTTAAAAGGTACCCGATTTTTTTTTAAGCAAATCAAGCATTACCAAGCAATTCCCAAGGCTGTATCTTATTTTCAGGAGCCTTAAGCATCCTAGATTTATGAATATGTTCAAGGACTCTCCAGAGTCTTATGGATCCTCAGTTGTTAGGCATTACTGAGTTTTAAGACACAACCCTGAAGTACTTTTGTATGTCTCGCAGTACTTTTCGGACTTTAATCTAATCTACACCACTGAAAATAATGGAAAATTTATTGATTTTATTGTCTGTTCATATATATTAATACACATTGGTGGATTTTATTTATGCTGCAGTAGAATTTTTCTTCACATACTTATAATATTCTTAAATGCTGCAGGCAAGGTAGACTTATAATAATGGGAAAATAATATAGTTTTCTGTCAGGCTAAAACTGGAAACTGAATGAAGAAACCATTCATGTGGAAGCAGTATGGAAAGTTTTTTGTATCTTCTGGCAAAACACAAAACTAAAATATTACTGTAAAATAATTTATTTCACCTGAACCTGACAATGAAATTCCATTTGTATATTCCATTTATTAAGTTAATTTATCTTAATTACAAGACCAAAAAAAACCCAGCCCAAATTCGATGTAAATACATGATAAACTTTCAAAATTATATACTTAGCTTAAAAATATGGAAATTAAATTACTAGTCTTATATGGAAACAGAGGCTCTTCTTTCCTAAAGTAACTGGTCAGGAGTCTTCCACAAAGATTAAACTGTAGATTAAAAAGACAAAGCTGATACACAACTCTGCAAGTTCTTTGTCAGAGAAAAAGGGAGATCTCATGGACCTTCCTGACAGAATGGTCTAGAGAGATTTTCCAGACAGACCAAAACTTAACCCACCCGTGACTCTTAAAGATATGAGGAAGATATATAGGACTCTTTGCACAGAGAAGTCCCAAGGCCATCAAAAGGGATTTCAGGGCACTGGGGCGACTGGTTGAGGGATCAGGGGCACAGGTGGTGTTTTCCTCCATCCGATCAGTGGCAGGGAACAGCACTGAAAGGGGAGGAAAAACTCACCTGGTTAACAGATGGCCCAGGGAATGGTGCCATCGGTCAAATTTTGGCTTCTTTGATCATGGGGAGGTGTACACAGTACCAGGCCTGCAGGCGACAGGTGGAGTGCAGCTATCTCAAAGGGGAAATAGGATTCTTGGCCACGAGCTGGCAGGGCTCATTGAGACAGCTTTAAACTGTGTTCGAAGGGGGAAAGGGGTCATAGACCACCTCACTAGGGATGAGCCCAGGCTTGGTGTGCCAGAGTCAGGGGTGAGATTGACAGCCCAGCTCAAGTGTGTTTACACCAATGCATGTAGCATGGGCAATAAATAGGAGGACCTAGAAGCCATTATACAGCAGGACGGCTATGACTAGGTCGCCATCACAGAAAAGTGGTGGGACAACTCGCATGACTGGCATGCTGTCATAGATGGCTACAGACTCTTTAGGAAGGACAGACCAACAAGGAGAGGTGGTGGAGTTGCTCTATATGTGAGGGAGCAACTGGAATGCATTGAGCTTGGCCTGGGGGCAAATGAG
>Ga0065711_1042340_pt1 | contig 15452 bp, 9 predicted proteins | sample Hoacrofraction12_FD_59098 | JGI IMG/M metagenome (GOLD analysis project Ga0065711, IMG submission 59098) | Hoatzin crop microbial communities from Cojedes, Venezuela - Epithelial fraction 12 v2 (version 2) | ecosystem: Host-associated > Birds > Digestive system > Esophagus > Crop | place... | reverse complement strand
AAAAAAAAAAAAAAAAAAAAATCTTTCAATGGATCCAGGAAAGGATCCAAGACAGATTTTCGTGTTTGTTTTCAGCATTAGCTCATCCCACACTACTCACACATATCCTCCCCTTCAGGTTTGAAGGCTTAACACAGGCATCCATTCTGACATTTCATGCTTGGAAACCTGCCTTCAACAAATCCATTTTGTGTTCCTAAATGACTGTTTGGCTGCTTACACTTCAGCCCATCTGTTTGGATGGCACCAGGCCTGCTTACAAGGTGATCTTCCAGTTTCACTTCACTTCTCATCCAGAGCTGCCAGCCAATTTTGAGCACTCGGCACAAGACCTCTCCTGCCCTCACTTAGGTACAAAGCCCTGCTGAATCAGAAACACTGCTTCTGTGCTTTCTCAAATTTGTTGGCACTCATGTGGCTCTGACCACCTGAACGAACAGCAGAGGCAGAAAACTGGAGTTGTCAGCGCTGGAAACTGCCAAGTACACTTGTTGCTGTGAAGCCAGGGGAATGTTATGAAGATCAGTGACACATCATAGCATGAGAACTTTAATTGCAAACACTCTGCAAACCTAGGATCACCATAAGCAGAAAGACAAGGATAGCAAAACCAAAGACACAGGCCACAGACAAACGGTTCAAGCAGGTAAAAGCATTGAGCTCCAATTTGCTGTAATGGTTCCTTTAAAATGGACAATTAGTAGGACATACTTGTTTTCTACATCCTCTAACTTTTATCTAGGACCACAGTGTTATGGTTTATGCCATTCACTGAAAAATCATACCAGGCTGAAGATGCTTCTTTGCAAAGTTCTGAAGTGCATGACCAAGCTCTTCCAGAGGACCATGTGTCAGTAGGCTTGTTTCAGGCTGGCCTAACTTCAGTGCTTCAGCAGCCCCATTTACACTCACCTCTTGTACGCTGCATATAGGTACTTGCTGAGCACAAAGGGAGACATCTGCAGTAAGCGGGAGCCTCAGAAGTGGAGGAGGACATCATCTGGTTGCTACACAACTTGGCCAATATCAGAATTCTACATTTTCTTTAATAGCCCCTTAAATTCCTTATTGAAACAGATGAAATCATGAAGTATTAAACTGGCTTTCTTAATTAGAAAAACTTGCAATAACAAGAGTAAGTCAGTGGTACATATCACTAATGCTCTCTCCCCCTCCGCTCCCCCTTCAAGAAAGGCAGGAACAAGCCAAGGAAAGCAAAGACAAGCTTTCAACATACCATATCAGCTTTCAGAATGTTTTAGCTTAGGAGTTTTAGTGAAAAATTCTCTTTTCTCTTGTTTAAAATAATGTGATCAAAATTTCCAGACAGACTTTGAGACCTAAAAGAACAGTTTCTTTTTGTTGTGCCCTGTGTTTTTATTAAAGAAATACTGTGGCATAAGATGCCAGAGGATATTTAAAAGGAAATTAAAGAAATCTAAACACTTTAGCTTTACCTAGGAATGAACCCAATTTGTTCTAAAATAATGATCCATTATGTGTTCAGAAAACAACAAACAACAGAGACTAAATCCTTCAGCTCTGGCATGGCAACTCTCCAGTATCAACAAGAATAGCATTAAGCTATTTGTTCAGCTAATGCATGTGATATCAGTCAAGGCGAACTTAGCAGCTCCCACCCAGCACTTAGAGAACCCCCACCCTGTATTATAGAAATCTTTAATGTTAGTAATAAAATACCTCACTAGGAGCCCAAATCCACAATCAGCATCCAGATCCTGCTATAAAAGAGGTAAATAATTCTCTTTTCACTGAGTGAAAAAAAATACGGAGAGATCTAGATAGGTATATGTGCATAGCTATATAGATGCATATACATGTATACACAACACCCCCACTCTCAAAACACATATAATAAGGAGCTGACCTACAAATACAGACTTTGTCCTACTAATCCCTGCAAGCTGCTAGTAGCTGGACAAGTAGAAATGCATAACTCTTGGTCATTGTCAGCTGTTTTGTCATCTTCTGTTACCATCCTGGTGTCTCAGCCAGAGACCTTCATCATCCAAAGCCTTTAATTTCAAAGTTCCTTAGGCCAAGGCATCTCTATCCCAATGAAGCTATGGCTTTTGGATCCTTTAAGCATATCCTATATGCATAAAGCAAGTATTGCATTTTGGGTTTGTGTGCTGTCACAATAAGAATTTGCTTCTTCCCCCATCTCCCCCCACCTTCTTGCTTTGATAAATAACAATAATTCCAGCATAGCTGTTGGTATAAGATTTTCAACTAATTCAATTTCCTGTTCTTGCGAGAAGGATGTATTAGTCCAATTCTAGCTAAAACTTGATCCACTTCCTTTTTTATTTTGAACGATGCAAACTCTTATCTTCATGCATCACTAGTTCAGATTTTCTGAGATTTTAATGCAACGGTGTATTTTTAGTCCATGTCCAGTTACAGGCTCCCTAGTACAAGAAAGACATGCATATGCTGGAGCAAGTCCAGCAAAGAGCCACAAAGATGATTAAGGAACTGAAGCATCCATCACGGGAGGAGAGACTGAAAGAGCTGATACTGTTCAGCCTGGAGAAGAGAAGGCTCTGGGGAGCCTTCTTACTGTGCATAAATACCTGAGCGGGGAAATTAAGAAGGAGCCAGACTTCTCAGCAGTGCCCTGTGAAAGCACAGGAGGCAATGGGCATAAACTGAAATACAGGAGGTTCCATCTAAATATATTTATTTATTTATTCAACCACTGTAATAGTGATGAAGCACCAGAACCTGCTGCTCAGAAAGGCTGTGGAGTCTTCAACCTTGGAGATATTCAAACCCTTACAATTGGTCCTGAACAGTCTGCACTTCCTGACTCTGCTTCAAGCTAGGATATTGTACTGGATGATTTCCAGGAGTCCCTTCCAACCTCAGCTATTCTACAATCCTGTGAAATCACAAGCTATTACTATAAAAAAAAAGCCCAAAGCATAAGCAAATGGTATAATTGATTCTGCATAAAAATCAAGTGCTTCCTAAAGAAAGAAGATATAGTTAAAAATGTCACAGGTAAACCGATTCCCACATGTATAGATTGATTGTTGGTGCAGTGCCAAAATATAATATTTAATTTTACTGCAAAAAAGAATTTACCTGAGTTTTCATAAAGCTTCTCAAACATAATACAGTACTGTTGTGTTGAGGCATTCACATAGATGCACAAATAACTATATATGCTACAAGTTTTCTTGCAAATAGCTTGCTTAGAACTGTTTAACCAGATAACTGATCTGTAACTCCTTCTATACACAAAAGTATTTTGAGATTTTTTCTACCTCTCCCACACGTGCATGAAGCAATTTGCTTCCCCCTTTTCTTCCTAGAGACACCTCGTTTCCCAAGAATATAAAGTCATGAGAAGCAACTGCCTGCAGTGGTACCTCTGCTTTGCCAGGGCCTCAATCTAGATAAAGTCACCCTTCGAAAAGAAAGGCCACAGCTCTAAGAAGGCTCAAAAGCAGCACCTGTTTCTCAAAACTTCTTTCCTTTGTCACATTATTCATGTTCACCAGCCTTCCCCACCAAACAGAAGATACTGTTAATTGAGTTTTGTAGCTGGTAGGAACAGGCTGATAAGCTGGCAGGCAGAGGCTGAGACTTCTACACTTCCGTGCTGCTACGTTTTCCATGACCAAAGCAGCTCCCTCCCATTGCATTTTGCCACATACAGGAATGCATCAGAAGTTAGCATCAATGGATCACATATAGGGCACCTGATTAGGTGCCACATAGCTGAGAGGTGGACTGTCAGTGGAGCACACTGTGCTTGTGTGCCTCTCGGAGGCTGTGTACATGTATCTATCAGCTCTGCATCACTTTCAGAAACTTTGTTCCTTTACCATCCAACCTTGAGGTCACAATTAAAGAGTTTATTTCACATGGATAACAGGTTGAAGCTTTACACTTGCATTGCCACAATAGAAACACAGAATAGCCTTATGGCCACAGTTCTACAAATGACCTCCCTTTTACTCTCTGTACAGCCAGGAAAGTTGTCTTTTTAAAGCTCCATGGTGTTGGGAATTGTGCCCTATTTTTTACCCACTCTCCTAAGTTCTTTGCGTTACTGATCTCTAATCAGCAGCCTTCCATTTTATAAAGTGTCACCCTCCAGTGCATTGTTTAACATTTATCTAAATTAAAATCTCACCCTATTTAAAATTTGCCTCTTACTCTAAAATCTCTTGATCAATCATTCTGTAGCTACAGCCTAGCCTCCACAAATTTGATCAATGCGTGCTCCATTTTATCTTCTGGATTGTTTAATAGGAGCCTTAATTACTGTTTTCATTAATTAATACTAGACCCAATACTGATCCAGAGATAAACATTTGATAGCTCCCTCGCCACTGGCGTTTCATTGTTAATTATTCTGACATTGTAGCCCAGGCGATTCTGTATTCATATTACAGGATTATGAAGCAGAGAAAGGTTTTTTCCCTACCAAATTCTTCCTGAAGGAGCTTCCCACACATAGCAACAAGAAACCATGGTAGAGCTAGATAACAGAAATCCACAGTGTTTTATTTATCTACTAAACACATAATATACTGCAGACTATTAACACTGCCTGAATAGAAAAGATTGACTAATTATTCACGTGTCTCAAAGGAGCGCGAAAACATCTTCCTTGCTGTACTGATGGACTGTGGGTTAGTTTTAGGGTGCTTGACAGAGCAGTAGGGCTAGAAAGGCCAGGCTGAAGTCCACTGCTTGTGAACCTGGCAGCCAGCTGAGCATCTTCTCACTTCTAACTCTCTCTCACCCAAGGTCCAACACATTAGTTCCCCACAGTCTTGTCTGCCTAACACAATTAATCTTCCTATAGAGTTGTTGCACAGTAACTGTCTTCAGATTTGCCTTCAAATACAGGAAAACAGGTAGCCTATCCAAAAACCCACTAAGCCCCCTCTCAAGCATTTTCTGCTGGCTAGGAAAGACGTATTGCAGTGAAGGGGGCCTTTCCTCATGAGCCTGCCTTTTCTCAGATGCACAAATCTTCCAGCTCTGCAGACAACTCAACTGAATGTTCTCTGTCTCTTACTCAAAAGAGGCCTATGCAAAGGCACTTTCACAGGAGGTTTGCCTTAGGTGGAGAACACTTGCAGTACAATCCTGGTCTTTAATGGGGCCACTTATTTAAGACCTAATCAGAGACATACAAGGTCACATTATTGAGAAGACCCTCTCTTATTCAAGTACAAGCTTTACAGAAATTGCATATTGGACATCAAGGACTAGATCTGCAGATGTACTTAGGGATAAGAGATTCATTCTTGCTAGGAGCCCCTAGCTTTAGAGAAGGCTTTAAAAATGTTGGTTTGTTTTTTTTTTAATCTTACTAGAAGACTTATGGTAAGATCCAGAAGTGCTGCTTGCTTTTGAGATAGCTTCCTCTTCTTCACACCTAAACAAGAAGAAGGTCTCCCCCAAACCAAGTCTGATTCCAGCAATTCACCCTTAAACATTTGGCACTAACTTTTAAAAATACTTTTCACATAAGACTAGGGACAGACAACACACACTGTTCCAGATTTGACATACGTTTCTCCTTGATATCAAGAAGATGCTTCACTAAAGTGGAAGTAGCACCTTCTAGCAATTCAGCGTTGCTCCTGAAACTTGTTGCACAATATACTCTGCTGTATTTCCTTACGGCTTTATACCTATGTAAAACTTTTTTCTTTCTAAAAGCAGCTACCACTCTCAAGATAATTCAACAGCTGAGAACCAAAAATAACTAACCTTTTTCCCCATCTTCCCATGGTCTGTAATTCTTCTTTGCCGAAGCCCTTCCAAATGGTCTGCTAAGAACATGTTCCTTGATAAGACTGCTATACACTGCAGAAGAAAGGAAGGGGATGGCAATATTGCCTTTATAACGGCTCACCCTGGGACCTCTTCCTCTCACTTAAAGAGACCTACGGTAGCCTATGGTTTAAGGAGAGTACTGCTAGGTAATTCTAGATTTTTTTCTCTTTTGTTTATGAAGATCTCAGAATTGAGGCTGGTGAAGTAAAGCAAGCAAGAAGAATAGATATTGTGAATGCATAAAATGTGACTTATCCTGGAGTGGAGAATGTGAATCCTGCCAATGACAGGGTATAAAGGATCTAATTGAAAGCATATATGTAATTAGAAAGCTGCTGGAGAGTAAGGGCCAAGTACTGAACACCTGAAACCCCAGGTGCAATTAATAGTTCAGCTGCTTAGCATCTGCTGGAAAAAACATACCCCACTTTATAAGAGATTCTATTTTTAAAAGGTCTACCTCCCGGGCCAGTTCATTTCTCTATTGATCAGACAAAAATAAGAATATGTTGGAAACCTATATACAACTAAAAGGAAGAATCAGCATGGTAGTTTAAAAGAAAAGCTTGGCCACCAGGCTCTGAATTTCATATAGTAAATTGGCAAACGCCTGACTTGAAGAATGGTAACTTACTTTGAAAGTAAAAAGACACTCAGAAAATGGATTCTAGAAAATTATGTCTGGTTTAGACTTTATCTGTTTATATATCAAAGGACACTCTTCCTAGTAGCTGCATGTCAATCTGTTCTTTCTCCTTTGTACACACTCTAAAAATTATTTTAGGATTGAATTAGCTGTCAGTTTTGGATAGCCTGGATCTCTAGTGCAGAGGATATACAGCCACTTTAAAGATATCAAGCAGAAAGTATTGCTCATATTATGAATGGATGATCAAAAAATATGCCCAGAGAATGAGGTGAGGCAGTATATTCTATTTTAGAAACTAAAGATGTGTCTAACTGGGAGCATCCATAGCCTGATATATCATCATCTCACAAAAAAACAGCTGCAGAAATGCAAAGGCTTGAGACAGATGATGGTCATGAATAGTTATACAAAAGCTTTTATAGGAAGAAGGATTGAAAAGATGCAAACTGTTTAGAGCAGGTAAGAGACAGACACAGAGGGAAATAAAGGACGGTGTAGAAGAACAAGGTACAGCAAAGAAGGACTGAGCTCTTATTTGCTTTTACTCCACACAGGGGAAGAACCAAGCCACGGCACATTTGAAATGCAGGAAAGAAGATGGTTTTTTTTTTTTTTTTTTAGATTTTCTTTTGAATAAAATAGGAAGTAATTAAAATGTGGAATTTTTTTGCTGCAGGTCATCTCAGAGGTCAAACGTTACTCAGATTCAAAAGAAGATTGGACAAGGAAGCATATAATGGGAACATTCATTAGAAAGGGTACAGGCTGGGATATCAAACCGTATGCTTCAGGGCATAAGTCCCTCATCAACTCTAAGGAATTAGAAACCAGACTTTTACAAGCAGTTATCCTGGAAAACAGGGAAAGAGTTGTTAATTTATTTATAATGTTTTTGACCCAAAACACAAGGGGAGGATGTAGTTGCAAAAGGAAATACGAATAAAATTAGCAAAAATACAAATAAATCAATGTGTGATGATTGACAAGGAAAAACCCCAACTTGCTCTTTAGAAAAAGGAAAGGGATGAAACATAAATTAATCAGCCAGAGAGAAAGACAGAAAGGTTCTGAGGTTAGGCGCAGTAAGATGGAAATATGAGCAGACAGGAAAAGTGCTCCAAATTTTTGAGTGGAAGAGAAAAATGCATCACAGTTATAACGAGGGTGAAACAGAACTGCAGCATATTGAAGAGATGAATAAAGGGATATTTTATTAAAACAAAAATTACAGTGAACCAAATTACAGAGCAGGTGAAATATTAAATATTTAAAATTTTGTTAATATAAGTTGATACTTTACTGAGGGAAGCAATATGTCTAAATGATTTGTTAGATGTATTTTCTCATCCTGAGCCTGGACATGGTTCAATTCTAGCAGAGGTGGAAGGTAACATAGAAATGATCCTTTCCCAACAGCACTGAAACTTGTTGACAGGAAAGGTTGATGAAACTTGAATTATGTGTTTTGTGCACAGAAATGATCATTTGTCAGGGCTGTTTTACACTAGCTTCCTTTGACGCTGAATTCTCAAGGAAGGAAGGCAGGAAGAGAAAACCTGCCACCAATTTTCTGTCTCATGAGGCAAATTAGATGAACAGATTCCAACTGCAGAGTATGCTGTGCTATTAACTTCTCTCAACTCTGAACATTGCATATGCTGATAGACAGTGTGTTGGTAGCTGGAGTGATCTTCTGCATTATCCTAGCTTATGGCCGCAAGTGTGCCATAAGCCATGTTTCAGCCCAGGCCATTTTACTGTCTTCTCCTGTTTGAACTCAAAAGGACCCCCTGACAAACTTCTTCTGCAGACCCCGGGCAAGACACGTCTTTGTCACTTTACCATCGTTGCTGGAGTTCATTGAGCAGCCGTGTCCATACATACTCCTAACCTTTGTGTTTGGCATGGTAACCTTCAACCTTATAAACTGTTGTAAGAGAATCTCTATGGAGATGTAACTGAATTGTAAGATCGACGGTGTGGCATGATCAAGCATAATGTTCTGGTCAGACCTGTCACTTTTTCTCCCAGTGTGTGGGACCACATGTGCTAGATTCACACGGCAAAGAGGCAAGCAGGCAATGTGATGGAGGGGTGACAGCTGGGGTATGTGCCTGTGCCCCACAGCTAAAGGTGCACAAAAGACATAGGTGCACAAAATGCCAACCTTTCATCACCTACTCTGTGCTCAGCGGTCAATGGATCACAGATTGGGTCAATCACCTGGTTGTGACATATCAGACCTCAGAGTGGGCTACAGACGTTGGTGTGGCACAGCAAAGGAGTGAGATGTAAAGCTAAGAGATAGGTAGCTGTGAGTCATGGGGAATCTGTGGGGCTGGGAGGGTATGGCCTTACCAGCCAGGGCCCATCCCGCTGCCCTCATGGAGGGAGCAGGGCAGTCTGGAAGAGGACAGACAGGCACAGCCTGGCGCCCAGGTCATCAGGCAAGTCCATGGGTGATGAGCCAGGTCCAGGGTCAGGCTGAGAGGCTAGTTCATGGGTCTGGGTCAGTGCAATGCATCAGCAGGGTCCACAACCAAGCATGGGCATGGCTGTGATGTGGCTGCAATGTAGATTGGTTGAGACCCAAGGAGCCAGAGCTTGAGCTTAAAACCAGATCCTGGGGAAATTGGAGGTGTGGAGGGACCTCACTGAGTCCTCCCAGCTCTCTCCGTAAGACCACCAGCTGGGCTGGCCCTGAGCCTAGGCAGCCACACCCCTAGAAGGGGTGGGGGGTGCCCTCAGGGCCCAGACACAAGGTGAGAGACTGTCCTCACCCATTTCTGCCAAACAGGAGTATTGTGTTCTTGTATCACAAGTTACAGTTATGGGGGTTCTCTGTGTAGGTCCCACCATTTGCCTTAAGTGATTCATAAGAGCAGCTGTAGCTGGTCAGAATACGTGTCCATTGAGACTGGCTGCCTGCAATGGCTTGTAGCAGATGCGCAAAGAACCAAGTAAGAGCAGAGCAGGCACATAGCGTTGCTTCCCCCAGGTACTTTCATCAGCTTCCAGCAATCTGCAGGTCGAGGATTTCCTGCACCAGAAGTGGTGTCTTTAGGTGTAACAGCCCAGATGAATTTTTCATGCGTGAATTTGTCTAATTCCTCTAAGAGCCCATATAAACTGCTGGCACCCACAGCATCCTGTAGCAATGAGCTCCCCTTCTCAGCTTTCCTCCATCTGTTGAATTCCTTTATGAATCACTCTGAAAAGCAAAAAAATATATATGTGTGTAGCTAAATTACTGCTGAATTCTTACAGGTAACTGAGAACAGACCTCGATCTGGTATAGCTATAGAAGTATCAGTTGCTTTGAATGATTTGCTACTACTGTGTTCACATGCAAATATAAAATTCCAGGCTTAGAAATACTAGTAAAAGGACCCTCAGGAAAAAATGATACAATGTCTTTGGTTTTTGTAAAATCTGGCAGCCAAGATGTTGAGCAGATTAAAAAGGAAAGTAAAGGACATGTTAGTAAAAATTTTATGGCCTAGCCATACCTCTAGAGACTAAACAAGCAGAGTAATCACAGTGTCAGTGCCATTTATCACCATGAGCAGACTTGGTGTTCCCACTGCAACCTTGCGTTTCTATTGAGAAGGTGTTCTCTTGGCTTTCTCCCCATTATGATCAATATGATACACCAAATATGTACAAATACTGTTTCCAGACTCAGTCGAGTTTTCATGATAGATAAACAGTATGCAAATTACCATACAAATACTGCATTTGGGTTATTCAGTGCAGCACACAACTGGGAAATGCTCGCTAACTCTATGGATTACGGAGAAGACTGGAGAAGTTAACGTTGCAGAACTGGGACAGATCAGGACAGCAGCAGAATGATATCATCCACTGCCGGTATCAAGCGCAGGGACCTTTCCCCATGTCTCTGCAATAGGAACATGCACGCCGGGGATTAGGATACCGCGCTGTTACACCTTTGTTGCATTGCCTTTTGAAGTGCAGGAAAACTTGCTCCATCTCTGAATATTGTTTCATGGCATTACGTGCATTTGATTGAAGCAGTTGCTTTCAAACAGCGCTCTTGAGAGCTTGTTGCCAAAGCTAGCTGGGCGTGTATGCCACAGGGCCCAGCTTAAGGCATCCCGTACAGGGCACTTCCAACCCATCTCGAGTTGCTCCAAGCAACTTCAGGCTGTTGCTGCTCTCCAACAGCAACTTATCTTGTGAGAGAGCATACCCACTTCCCTACCTGATGCAGAAATCTGATGGCAGTGGTGCTTTGCTAGCTTTAAAACAGTGATGAAGAAGGAAGCCTCCATTTTCCTCATGCCTCCATTTCAGGGTTTTCCTTGCAAGAGTCACCTCAGGGGTTTCCCATACACAGAACAATCAACTTCTTGAATGCTCGAGCTGCTATGATTTTTGGGTGGGAGAATAAAGAGTTACGTTTCATGCTCTCAGGAGATTATTTTAAGATAGGGTTTCTAGTGGAGTCAGTGGTGTCAATACTGGAGTTAACGGTGCATCTCACTCCTCTCTTCCCCCCGTTTTTCTGTTTAAGGCCCATCTTCAGCACATGGGTCACTCAGTCGCCCTGTAGATGCTTACAGTGCATATGTAACACATAATACTATTCTTCTTCCACTTGTTTTTCCGGAGCATCCCACGGAATAACACGATGCCATTACCCCATGATTTACTACTGTTCCCTTTTGCTTCTCATATCTCTCCATTCCAGAGCGCAGGAAGCTAACCTCCTGCTCTGTTGTCTCACTGCAATTTCCCTTATCACCCCTCACGGGAGCTAAGTCCCTATCTTCTTCGTAAGTCTTTGATTCTGCTTTAAATAACAATCTTCAGACTGACTTTACAAAAAGTGCACTGTACTCCCTGCTGTCGATACAATGTTAGATGCTGTAAATAAATGTATTTTGACACACTTAACAAAAAATTATTAACAGTGCAAGAAAATAACATTTGCCTAAACTGTCAATTAACCACCTGGGAAGCCTGCATATGGGAAACATCTGCATTTCTTTTTACTGTATCAGAATTTGATTCAACAGTACTAGGTTATTTCATTCCCTTGATTAAATGGGTACACAGAGTGCCTGTTAATAGAAATAAAGTAAATGTACTGTGTGAGACAGAAGAAGGTTGTGGGGATACAAACAAGCATTTTTGTGAAAAGGAAAGCAGTCTTTATATCCATTTTTGTGTCTCAGGTACAGTATTTGTGCTTAATTTACCCGATGCATTTGCAAGTTCTCTTCGCATAGGGCATGAAGCTCAGGCAGCTGGAAATACAGGCCAAATCTCACCCAAGGGTAAGAGGTACTTTAAGTCCCAGTACCCAGCCAGTCTTGTCATGGCCACTATGATGAAGTGAACATTGGTATTCTGTAAAGTGGATTTTGCCACCACTGATTCATTGCATATTGATGATAGAATAGCCATATATAAAAACATTTTCTACCCACTGGCCTACATTCTGACTTTTAACTATTAAAGGTTTTGTAACTGAGCTACTTGAACATTTCCTACACATGGTGTAGGATACAGACAGAATAGACATGCTTGTCTCCCAAGCCTGCTACCTGGACTCTCATTCTTCTGGTTGCCTACCCATCTTCCTGGTATTTAACCACTCAGTAACCACAAAATGGTTACACTGACTAGCTGGGATATTAAACAAACCTGCAGTGCTCTAAGGATCTAATAAATAGTGGCAAGTTCCATCTGTTATTAAACATTTAAACAAATAATTCCAAATGTCTAGTATTAAATTAGAGGATGTGCTTGCTTCTGTCTTTCAGCCACTTGCTATCCACTGCAAAATTACCTCATGTATTTTGTCCAGTGATGAGCATGTACAAGTAGCATAGATGAAGCACAGTTGTAAGTGGAGTGTTTACCACGTGCATTTTCTGTGAAAAGCATGAAAATCAAGCCTGACCTCTGTTCTTAGATTCAGCTGTGAATCCTCTCTACCAAAAGCTGAAGGGACACAAGAAGGCAAAACAGGCATTTTACAAGAGCGCTGTCCATGTTACATCTTGGCTGCAAATAACAGGCTTTAGTTTCTACAACTGACATTAAAGCCCCTTTGTACAACTAACATACTGAATTATAAAATAACATGAAATTTCGAACTGGAGGTATTAGAGGATATTTGCCAGTGAATTTGCTCTGATGTAAATCCTGAGTACCTCCAATAAAGTCACATCAGGCTTCTAAGGGTTTACACTGGGATACCACGGCAGGGGGGCTGGAACTAGATGATCGTTAAGGTCCCTTCCAACTCAAACCTGTGATTCTATGAACATGGCCATAAATTCACAGGAAAACACTTGTCACTCTTTTGATATAATTTTCAAGGCTACAGAACACCAGTACAAGAGTTCACTTACAATACTATACCTTTTTCACTCAAAAGCATGTGCATTTTCAGAACTGAAGCACTCCTTCAGTATTTTTTAAGCTCTAAAATGGCCACAATGGACAACAATCATCAATGCTCACGTGCTCCTCCAGCCAAAGGATAATTCAAACATTTTACCTTTACCCTAAATATCATTTTCCCAATGGCACAATTGTCCCATCGGGTCACTTCTGTCAGGTAAACAAAGCAAACAAAGACCATCCTATAGAGCAATTTGTCATGAATAAATATTGTCAACAAACACAGAGTAATTTTGACTGAAATGAAAACCACAAATTCCCAGGCACTAGAAAAATAACTTTCTAGGTAAATCATGAGCGCATGTTCTCTGCTGTCAGGGAAGTCACTCTGAAATTACATTCCTCCCTCTTCAGCATGAAATTCTGATTGCACTGAAAATAATGGAAATGCCCTTATCAATTTTACTGAGAGAAAGCTTTCAGCCCAGTCTTTTTAAAGCATTAGTCCAGGATAGCATTTACCAAATTACTCCGCTTACGGGCTCCCTTCAGAGATTGCAGATGGGTGCGTAGTGCTTTGCCCTCACTTCACCTGCACCCCCCACACTGTGAGTCAGAGTTTCCATCTGGAGCAGCTGAGCTATTGATATCAATTCAACATAAAATCACAAAATTCAGCCCAGCATGGTCTTTCTTCCAGGGAAATCAGTTGTCTTCTCATTTCACATGAGATGGTGGGCTAAGGTCAGACCTTTTACCACCTGTCTAACCACTCCTGAATTTTTGCAAGTCTTCTCAAACTCTCTGACCAATCTAAAGCATTAACCTTCCATTAGGCAACAGAAGGGACAGGTTGGACAAACCAATTTCAGTATGCACCATGGCAAGTTCTGCTGAGAGCTTTATCAGCTGTTTATTAATGGTTGAGGAGAAGACTGATAAAAACAGCTGCGCAGAAAGATTAAATATATTTCCCATGCTGACATTCATACTGACTCGGAGTTCACAAAAAACATCATAAAACATTAACTGTAAAGCAGTATCTATCTGGGCTGGTCTTTAAACAGATTACACTTAATTTTGTCAGTCAGGACTTTTCATCGGAAATAAACCAGATAGAAGTAAATGAGATTTTATACACAAATCCCTTGCCTCAAAACTTGCTGCTTTTACAAACATTACATGTAGATACTACAAGAAAGGTCATGGAAAGGATGAAATTTGGATGCATGGACTGCAGGCAGCAGCAGTAAACATTTCTGTTTGCCCTCGTAGCTTAACAGTGTGTGTAAAAGCACCAGCGGAACGCAGGGGAAGATCTCGCATCCTCACTCTTACTACTCTAGAGTGAACAGTGCATGTTGCATGCCAGGGAACACCTACTTGCAAACGCCTATATATCAAAGAGTTGTAAAGCAAATGGATAGAAAGGACCTGCAGAAGTTACCGCATCGAATGCTTCTCGATAGTTTTTCACGACTGGCTCATCAAATCTTAGATGGTACATTTACTGAACGATTTAAAACCCCATACTGTTAGCGAAAAATACAGCCAAATATAAGCAAACAAATGAATAAAAATGACAGTGAAAAACCTAAAGCATGAATGATCCCATTTCAGCCCACGTGTTGTTTAGTTACACAAGAAAACAATTATGACAAAAGCAAATACGATGTATCTTTCTTTGCTTAAAGTTTGGCTTGTCCTTCAACTAAAAAAGGCTGAGAAACATTAGCAGACTATTGCTCTGTCCTAATTTTTTTCTGTGTTATTCCTCACAGTGTTTGTTTGCTCTGTAACCAAAGATTTTCAGGGGTGGAAATTGCACAACTTCCATGAGCGACACATGGACCAATCTAGCGGTTGGTTGAGTTGACTGAGTAAGCTGTTGGTCTAAATGTTGCCCTTGTGATTTGTTCATCCAGCAATTTCTTAAGAAAATGAAAATAAGAAAATAAAAACCATTTATAACCCATATTCTTCCATTCTTTGCTGGAAAAGAGCACTCATTTTCAGAGAGAATTAAATGAGGAATAATTAAAAATGTAACATAAAAGAATGAAATATTGCAAGTCATTAGCTCCTGAGACAATTTTAATAACCTTACTCAAAACTGCCGTGAAAGTCTATAGACATGTTTTGGTACTAGGATGTTAAATCAAATACCCAGGAACTAACATTATCTAATACTACGGCATTAGAAGATACTATGATACTAGCCTTTTACATTTGCAGATCCTTCTTTACTGACAACATCTGAAAGCCAGCTTGACAGTATTGTTCTCGTCCCTGTCTATTGTTGTCAGAGAAAAATGACTGTTGCGGCTGCAAAGCTGGCCGAGCCTGTTCACAAAAGGCTTGGCGTGGGAGTAGGAGTGATGCTGTACCTCAGGAATGAGGGATCACAGAATCACAGAATCACAGAATCACAGAATCACAGAATAGTAGGGGTTGGAAGGGACCTCTGTGGGTCATCTAGTCCAACCCCGCTGCCAAAGCAGGGTCACCTACAGTAGGCTGCACAGGACCTTGTCCAGGCGGGTCTTGAATATCTCTAGAGAAGGAGACTCCACAACCTCCCTGGGCAGCCTGTTCC
>Ga0065711_1042339_pt1 | contig 15452 bp, 8 predicted proteins | sample Hoacrofraction12_FD_59098 | JGI IMG/M metagenome (GOLD analysis project Ga0065711, IMG submission 59098) | Hoatzin crop microbial communities from Cojedes, Venezuela - Epithelial fraction 12 v2 (version 2) | ecosystem: Host-associated > Birds > Digestive system > Esophagus > Crop | place... | reverse complement strand
GGGGGGGGGGGGAAGCCGGTTTCTTTTGTCTCAGTGAAATTTTTCAAAAATCACAAAAAGGTGGCCTGCTCGTAGGGGCCTTGTGGATGCAGCTGGGGACTGGCATGTATTGAAGATGTTTTCAAAGTGAAACTGAAAACACACTTCCTTATTTAGCTCCTTTTGCTTGCTTTTAGTAACAAATGTTTAATAAATAGTAAATACAGTTATTGCTGTTCCCTGTGGGTTTAGTTTTAGTGGGCGGGACCGTACTTGCCATGCAAAGTAGAAGTGTTATTTCTGCTATAAATTGGAAACTGGTGTGCCACAGAGAAGTCATAATTGAGACTGCAGCGTTTGAGGTCCTTGATATGAAACAATAGCTATTTCTGGGTGTTAAAACATAATTAAAAATGAAACTATAGCTTACACTTTTATACTTATCCCAAGCTCTGACACCTTAGTTTTAGCCTTGCATGAGTTAAAATTCATAAGAAGTAAAACCCAAACCTCTGATGCTCTTTGTGTTCCTGTGATATGATATAGAAGTATAGGGCAGTCCTGTGTCTATTCAGAAATATTTCACATTTCTTGCTCAGCGCTGTTTGGCAAGCAATGTTAAATTTAGGAGCACGGTGCGCAAACTTTCAGTTTGGCAGTCTCTGTTTCTTGTGATTAAAACTGAGACCTGGAAGACTTCAATGTTTGTTCGAAGAGATGCTGTTAACTGGTAAATTAAAAGTCGCTCCCTGCACAGCACCTCCGCAGGTGTCCTTGCCACCTGTTGCATTGTTTTCAATTTTTTATTTTGAGAATAATCTCTCTTCCCATTTACTCCATGAATGAGATAAAGCAAACAAGAATGTGCTGCTTCTGTTCGGTGTCAGGTGTAATAGAGCAGTTTAAGGAAGTGATCGTTGGAGATGTGTTACAATAGTGAGTCAAGGATTTAATACAGAAATAATTTGTAGGAGCCTTTTCTTTCTGGAGAACGTAGCTGCTCACTCCTCTGCTTAGGAAAGACTGTTTTGAACAGTGGAGAACTGGGAAAAGAATGCTAAATTTGTCACGAGGGCCGTGACTTTCCAAGGGAGGTAACTATGAAGGCTGAAAGTCCCCTCTGTGTGTTTCAGCCTGCAGCTTATCTGAGGTCGTGCTTCCAGTCCTCTGGACTTCTATTACTTCTGGAGTTAGAGGGATCTAAAAATATTGCAAGTGATGTTTTCTCTTGTTTGTGGCTGGCTGTGATGTATTATTGGCAGCTATAAAGAATGTTTGGAGGCCTTTGCATGTATGCAAGCATATAACGCTGCTGAATTTCATGAAGTCATTCAGTAGCTTCTGCATTTGCAAGGAAATTGCAGCCTCATTTATTGTAAAACACACACGGAGGGTTCGTAACTACTCAGTAATGCCAAATGGTGCATTTGGGTGCAGCCCAGAATACAGATGCCTGCGTGTTTGAGAGGACTGCTGAGCTCGTGGAGGATGCCGGTGCAGGAGGCTCCAGTGTGAAGAGGAAGTGACTGACTCTGTGTGAGCTGGAGGAAAAAAGTTTTTTAAATTTAATTTGGTAATGGAAGTTCTCCTAATTTCACCATCTCAGGTGTTTGCTGTCGGGAATGTTGAAAACCTTGTGTTTATCTGGCCTGTATTTGGTTCCTTAGCTTGCTTTTAGCTTTTGATCTTGAGCTGCGATGGAAATACTGTTTAAATGAACGCTTTGAAAATTGCTATTCCAGGCTTCCTCGGTAGCTGAGTTTCACATGTAACTTAGCTTGGTAGTGTTTGTGCTTGACAAGTCAGTGCCTTTTTAGGAGGCACGTTTAGCTAGACACTCTTTCAAAAGAGGTGCCTTGTTTACATGGCGTAGCAATGCTGCGTAATTATTTTTAGTATTCAGAGTAGCTCCCTGTGGTAAGTGTTTCAACCGCTGCATGTATGTAACACCCGAATACAATTATCTGCCTCAGGTCTTTTGCCTGAGTTTAGAGACTGAGAACTTTTTGCCCGATTTCAGAAATCATTTCAGACTTGAAGTCTCAAGTAGATACTTTCAACAGTATCTAAGTCACTTGTAACAAGGAAGAAGCTAATAAGCCAGTTAAATAGTTCTTAAGAGACTTTGCTGCTTCCCATTGTAGCTTAGCTGCCTGCTTCTGGGCATGTTGGTTTGCCTTGTGCAAATGTCTTGGCGATCGTGGTGCCTTTTGGCATTGCCAGTGGTCTTGCTAGCTGTTTTGGGCAACATCTGAGAGCTAGTGGGGCACCTAGCTGGTAGGCATTACTACTGCCTGGTAGAGAAGAAAAAACTCTAAAAGAATTGGCTTCAGAGGCACATGTGTACGCCTTTGGTGTCCTTCCTTTGGAGAACCGTGGAGCCCAGTCAGCTTAAGTGGCAAGCACTACTTCTCCGTGACCGTGTTAGGGTGTATGCCTCTCCTTGTTGCCAGGCTTTGACATGTCTGTGTGACGTCAAAAGGTTGTAGCCCTCTGGATATGTTAGGGAGAGAGGAACAAAATACTGCTGCTGGGGACAGGCGAGCAATTGGGAGCCGTGTGAGCAGGTAGTTCTTGGCCATAACCTGGGAGTAACTGGGCGGTAGCCTGCGTACCTACCTAAAACTCGGTTTCTTGGCCTTTTCCTGAGCTCAACTGATGGTTTCTGGCTGGTGCATGCTTACTCGTGTTGGCATGTTAAGTTCCTTCCTCTCAACCTTTTCTAAAGCATTCTTGGTTTGGTATCTTCCTCAGTTAAAGCTTTTACATCCCAGAGCACCATGTGACACCTCTCATTTCCAGGGACGAGCAGTGCAAGGATCCTGTCTTGGCCATCTGCTTCAGAAATAGGTCTTCTGGGAAGGTTCTTGTGGCTGAAATGTAAAGGTGTGAAAGAAAAAGTTTTTCTTACAACTTGATTCTGTACCTGACTTCCTGGTCTGAGGTGCCTTCTGTGTTCTGGGACACCACAAACATGGCTTTTCATTTGGGGAGCAGGTATGCGTTAATTCACAAAAGACCAAGCTTTGATTGCTTTGTGATTTGAGGAATTTGGGGAGCTGGAGGGAGATAATCACCAATGTTGGGAATTAATATGAACATTCTGTTACTGCCTTTACAGCTTTTGAGAAAAACTAACTATGCTTGGTAGAATAATATTTTGTGTGTCACTTCACCAGATGCGGGATGCAGACTCTAAACTCTGTTTTCCAGCAGATAAGCAGGATAGAGTAGGAGTTCCTGCTCCGAAGGATTCTGCTTGAGCACAGTTAAAGTCCTCTTGACCTGGACAATGTGCACTAAAAAGGTGGAACCAGAAGAATCAGTCTGATTGCACCTGAAAAGAGTAAACTGGCAAAATAAATGACTTTGGGTGTTAGTTCAAAGATTTTGGTTTTTTTTTAACTATGTCTGCCTGTTCCTGTTAAGGAGAAAGCACGAAGGGACTTTCTTCCAAGAAAAAGAAAGGAAAGTTTTCAGCAGTTCTCAAGGTTTCTGCTTCCTGCCTGGTATTAGTAAGCTAGGTCAACCTCTGAAGGAGTGCGCTGAGTATGCTATGTGAGTGTACTACCCTGGCAAAGTGCACTTGACCTGTTTACTTCAGCAGAACTTTTTTCAGAGCCACAGAGGAAGTAGCTGGTATTTGAACAGCCCCATTACATAAAAATCATGGCAGGACATACTTGATTTTACCATTCCTGTGCTGCTTGGGGGGGAGGGAGGGTGTGTGTGTGTGTGTAAGCTGGTGAAACAGTTACTGCGTAGTGAAGTACTGCAGTCCCAGTAACTTCCTTTTAGGTTTTTCTTTGGTTTTCTAAGCTGATGCAGTATTGGCTGTTGTTGGTAGGCTTCCATTGCTGCTTGGCTTGAAACACCAACAAACTCAAATCTGTTCTGGTGCTTTGAGTTTCTTTGAGTGTCTAGTAATCATCTGAAGTGATGCTTTCTGAGATACAGGGGTGTATGGGCATGTGCACCTTGCAACCTGAAACAGGGGCAGGCACGGTTGCATGTGTGTTGATGTTGGCTTAGGCAGTTCCCATTCCCTCACTGCATGGGTACAGCTGTTAGCAGGGCCAACCAATGAATGGGATCAGTGGACTCTGATTAAATGTGTATCCTCTCTAGTCTTATCAGTCGGCCTGCTGTTTGACCCTTTGAGCAGTTGCTTTGCTCCGTTTGCCAGCAGTGATGGTGGTTGAATTGCTCAACTCTGTACTGTCAGCAGGAGTGCATGTGTATCTACTCTTGATGACAATGTTTTTGTGGCCTGTTGTGGGTGTACATGTAATTGTAGGTGCATATTTAACTTCTGAAAGAGCTCTGGATAGTTTTACAAAACTTTGATTCCCTCTGCAGCTGATAACTTTGAATCGTGTGTGTTCTTGTGTAAGAGAATGCCAGTGCAATCAGCATTCCTTTGTCTGGCAAAGAGAGAGGGATTAGGGGAACTCACATGAGTAAACAGTCTCCTTTGCAATGCTTTCTTGTGTGGGAAGAATGATTTAAGAATGAGTTAACTCTGAAAAAATCCACATCCCAGTTAGGCTCTGGGATCTGAGAAACAGGGAGGTGGAAGGAATGGTCTGGCAAGGCATTAAGGACCTCTTCTGGGAAGAAGGGAGAATGTGTAGGAGATCCATGTCTTGAGGGAGTAACCAAAGGAGAAACCTGAGAGTAGGTGCTCAGAAGTGCCCAAACTTTGATCAATGTATATTAAAACTAGGCTGAAAACCAACTTTTTAATAAAAGGATAGGAAGAACATTGCAACACTTAGCTTCTCAGCCTAGTTAGGATTCTCATTCTGCATTACTTTACACCTGAATAAATGATCCCAATAGATCCTGTTAATGTGAAGTTTGGTTTTGTGTGAAGTGGAAGGTCTTTGGGGTAAAATCCTGCCTAGTAAGCACACAGGAAAGTAAAGTAAAAATTTATAATTATTACGAAGATCTGATTAACACGTGTCGGACATCTTTGTTCTGGTAGTTAGACATTCAGCATAGAATTATTACTATCTGAGCAAATTGAGGTATTATTCTTTGATTTACATGTATTTTATACAAGCACTAGCATGTTCTGTAACAATACAGATAAGAATGTTTCAAAGACATCGTTTTACCAAGTAAAATAGAGAAGGGTTATTAAGAGAGCTAAAATTAATGCTTGAAACTGTACTCTGCTATATTTTTATGTTGGCTGATGATAGTTGATAGTGAGCGCAAGTGCAGTTCTGTATGACAGCAAAGATGAAGTATAATGTGGTACAGGTCTTGAACTATTGTGGTTTAGAAATGAGATACTTTGCCTTCAGTTGGTAATTCTGTATTGAGGTGCTGAAAGTTGGTTTAAAGGTTGTACAGAAACTGGTACCACACTTAAACTGGTGAAATGCTTGCTTTCTTACATTTCTGAATCTCTCACCTGCTTTGTGTCATTAATCCACATTAGGGGTTACTATTTGGGAACCACCTTTGTGTATTTGATGCTCATTTTTTAGCTGGGATGGTGGCTTCTAGCAGGGGTGCAGAATGCAAAGACTTGGAGCTGTCTTTAGGGATGCCTGGGATGGCCGATACTGCAACTGGAAGGAGGGTGGGTGCTTGGAGGTGTTTGAGATCTGTCATCCTCATGCACCACAGCATAGTTCCCCCAACGAGTGTCCTGCTCTTTATTACCACGGTATCTCTGCAGGCCGGCAGCGTTGAGATTTGGAAGAGGCTGGGTGCCAGCCTTTTCAGTGTGCTTAATTACACTAATGACTGGTAGGTAATTATTCGTATTGCTAGCATTCACATCAGTGGTAAAGCAGGACTGATCAGGTAGGTTTTTTCTCTTGCAGAAGCCCAGTGTCTGATGACAGGTAGTAATAACGGGAAAGGAACAGAGGATATCCTTGTCAGCTAGTGCATGGTCCATAAAACACGAAATTGCACATCCAGGTTTGTTTGCTATTCCCTACTGAAAGGGGGTGCTCTGGGTGCTTTGGAGGGTCTGCATGTACTTGCTGGTTGAATTCAAGTGGTTTAGAAACATTTCTGATTAATTGAGTGCAAGTTTATGTAGAGGCAAGTCTTCAAAGCCCTTAAATGACAAAGTGGTGAAAAAGTTGGAGATTTTGTTTTCTCCCCAATTGCTGTATGACTTGGGATTCTATACAGAAACAACAAAACACAACAGAGTATTTTCTGTAACTCGAGGGAGCTCAGGTAGTTGGTTAGAAATACCTGCAGCAGTTAGAGGCTGCAGTTACAATTTTAGGTAAGCCTTGTTAAAGGATGGAAATGAGAACAAACAAGAGAAATGATGAACTCTTTATGCCTCCAGAATATCCCTTCTTCAAAAGTGGCTTCTGTGGAAACCTTGGAGGAAAAAGTTTTGGGATGTAAACAGGCAAAATTTACTTCTTGTAGCGGAAATCCCGATTCATAAAATAGGATATTGCTGGGGCTCTGTTTTGTTGGCTAAAAAAACTAAGACAAAACGAGCAGATTATGGTAAATAAACTGCGAAGTCATCGTTAAAAAATGGTCTGAGCTTGAAGAGGCTTGTTGAGGAAAGGATGCTGGCAGATTTTCCTAGTGCAGATGCAGCTTCTGCCAGCAGAAAAAAGTGCTTTTGCAGGTATAGCTGCTTTTGTGCAGGGAAGTGATATAAGCTATAACCACATCTGCTCTGGGGCTTTTGCCAATGTAAAGATGTTGGCCAAAGATTACATCCCCAAGACACTGCTGTATTGGCAATTAGTTCCTGGGCCTATCTAGTTTAAAAGTGTTACGATTGCTTTTTTTTTTTCTTCATTGAGGGTTGTAGACTAAGACATAGGTGTTGCTGGGATAGATTTATTGCCCATTTGTCAACGTGACGTTGTGTGTACAAAACGTGTTTTGCCAGTAAATACTTCAAAGGGTTAAGCTCTTCCTGTTTTGTATTGCATTGCAATTTGGCAAGACATCCATCTTTATGCTGAATGATGCAGAGATGATACATGGGCAGGGTCTGCTGTCGGAAAATGAGGTGGTGGCAGTGAGAACTGGGATCCGGTTGTAGAGCTGGGTTGCTAAATGGGGATGCTGGTTAAATGGATGCTGAATGGTGACTGCTGTGACGTGGTGCGGCCAGGTATGTACAACAATAAACAAGCATAGGGCCTTTGTGTGGTGATGGGGAGATGAAGTCAGTCCAAGGGAGGTGTGGTTTTTTTTGGTGTTTGTTTTTTTTTTTTTTTTTCTTTCCTAAAGTACCACATAGTGTGGTGCTGTTTTGGTGAGTGGGTAAAACCTGTTTCCTGTCCAAGCGAAGCATGCCAGAGGAGGTAAGAGTGGTGCCGCTTTAAGGAAGGGACAAAATCAGAAGCAGTACGGGACAGAGTGAAGAGAGATACCTAGTGCTTGGCCACTCACCGAACCGAGGCCTGGAGGAGAAAGATAAGATGGAAGAATTTTAAGAATTTTTTTTCTTCATAAATATTCTCTCTTACTCTTGTAAAAAGTGTCACTGGCTAAAAGTTCTTCAGGTAAGCCTGTGTTTCTGGTCAGTCACGTTGTCTCTGAAGGGGTTAACAGTTGCATGCCACCAATGGCTGTGTATAAAAATACGTTTGAGCTAACCTGGGCATTGCCATGAGAGCAGTTTTTAACTGGGGTAGCTTTCATTTAGTTTTCGTAGTAGACCTTCCCCTTACTGATTTTTGTGGGCGCTACTTCATTGTGCTCATGGAAGAAGTTACAATGCGGTACCATTTTCTTCTCCCTGTCTGTGTATTCGTTGGAAAATGTTAATTATAATGTTCTGAAATGGAAGTCAGAATTCAGGACACAGACTGCACAGGCTTGTTTTGAGATTTTTGCATAGTGAGTATTTCCCCCTCGAGTACCTGTGAGTCTGAGAGCTCTGACTTCTGCTGCTGGAGGTAGCCTGTGCTTTTGCTCTCATTCTTGTCAAAATAGGAAAATGCTGTGTAATCAAGCACTGCAGTAACTGCTGGGTGAGAACTGTGTTCTTGTGCTGGCAGTGCACTTCAGGGTAAAGCTCTGTTCAGTCAGGGGTTATCCTGGAAACAACTGATCCTGAGGAATCAACGACAGTTGTGTTGAGGTGATGTGTAGTTTAGCTGGATTGTATCTATCTTCTGTGATTAAACAACTCTTCTGTCTGCTGTTTGAGCATACTGTGGTAGATGTTCTCCATTAGTGCCCAGTAACAAAAGTAGGTGGGAGACAGATTACCTGACAATTGGAGACTTAACCAGCATTTGAGAGACACATTTATGCTGAACATCCTTGGGTCTGATCCTCTGCTTGCACAGTGTCTAAAGAAAGGACACCCTTTCTTTAATCAACATCTGGAAGGACCTTTGAGACCAGGAAAAGGACAATTTGAGAGACCATTCCAGAGAATTTACAAAGCTTAATCCAGAAAATCAATTGGTTGTTTTATTGGCACGTTTGAGCCTACAGACAGACCTGCTATGGAAATCGGCTATGAAAAAAGAACACAAGTTATCAGCAATTTACCCTTCCCAGTATTGCTGTGATGTTGGGTGTCAGAAAAATGTTCTCATCCTCTGTTTGTGTGATTTATTCTAAACACTTCAAGTATGCCATGGTATCATTACTTCTTCAAGTTATCCTGGAAAAACTAGTCTTTTGACATCACGAAATACTATAGGATACTCTTCTAGGAGGGACTTTGCAGGTGGGGTGTTTAAGTGGAACAGACATTCTTTGGTCAGATACTATTCTGTTACAGCAGATCTTTGTAAATGAAGCATGGTAACAGATCTTCAGGAATGAAGCGATGGTTTGGTCTTTTTGAAAAGGATGCACAGAATACTGCTGATCAACTGGTACTGTAAGATGCTCTCTGTAAAACTGCTGTCAAAAAAGCAAATCCTTGAAACCATTCTGTGTGGCTGTGAAGACTGGTGCAGCATTGACTCTTGTGCAGTACAGATTTGCTTCTAAGGTGAAGTACAGCTGCTGATACCTTCACGGATCTGCTGACAGCATCCTCCTAAGACTTACTGCCCATCCAGTGCCTTTTGACCAGATGGTGCCTTTGAACGTGCTTAAAACAGAACTTGGCTCTTGCTGCTATCCTAAGGGCATGCAAAATCCATGGAGAAGTCCCAGCTACTGCTGACCAGTAAATGGTTCACCGGCCAGGGTTGAAATGGCCTGTTCTTTACATTGTGTGAGCTGCTGGAAACCAGAGCTAGCAGAGACAGCAGCTTTGCTACTTGATGGGCAGGAACGGTGGCAATTTCCTACAGCTGCATCAAGCCTGTGAAATGGGTACAGCCCTACGGGTGAATCTGGCTCTGGACCAGAATCTGGCAATGCACAATGTTGACTGTGGTGAAAGAGTGAAATTGGTGTACCGATATGTATGTGAGGAAAAAGAAGCAGGGAAGAATGAGCTGTTTACCTTTTATCAGCTTGATGAGTAGCTGACCTGACATACGCCACTTCCAGTCTTTCCAACATTGACTAATAAAAGACTAAAAAAATGTATTTCTGTCTTGCTGGCCTCATGACTTGGTTACGTTGAGGACATGTCTTTGTGGAGATTGGCAGTATTCCCACAGCTTGCTGTCAAAAATCTTCTGTTTGGCAGCCCAGCTGAGCATAGCCCTGGACAATGTAATGGTGATACAAACAGGGCTAGGTCCTGCTTCTCTTAGTAGCTGGACTGCACTGCTTAGCAGCCACCTCCCTCAAGATGTGTCTTGCAAACGGAGAAAGCTTTTGGAAGAAAGATGACTAACGGTTGCATTCATCTTCTTGATGAGAAACAATCTTTCTGGATTATGCTTTCTGAGATGAAAGCTAAAATTACTGATGGGATGATGAAGCGTGGGACCTCTGGCTGTGAATTATACCATAATATGCTTTAAAGTCGTCTTCACCAGGAAGGTGGTGAAACACTGGCCCAGGTTGCCCAGAGAAGCTGTGGCTGCACCCTCCCTGGCAGGGTTCAAGGCCAGGTTGGATGGAGCTCTGAGCAACCTGGTCTAGTGGAAGGTATCCCTGCGCATGGCAGGGGGATTGGAACCAGGTGATCTTAAAGGTCCCTTCCAACCCAAACCATTCTGTGATTTGGAGAGTCTGTTGACATGGGGAAGACCCAACTTTGACATGCCTGAGGTGTGGCACTCAGACCGATTTCACAAACAAGCTTCTTGAAAGCAAGTCCCTGGTGTCTGAGTTGTGCAAACTCAGCCGTCTGGCCGCATGGTGATCCTGCTCTGGGTTAAAATAAACCACTGACCCCCTTAACCCAGGTCAGTTCCTCTATGTGGTTCACTTGTAGCTGCGCAAGCAATTGTGCTCCCATCACTGAGTGGTCAGCAGCAGCCCCAGGAGCCAGCGATTGCATGAACTGGTGTTGCTGCTGAAACAAATACTTTCAGAGCTGCTCTTTCGTGGTCTGGTGGCAATGGGATGCAACTTTTAGGAGCAGGCTCTGGAGAGCATGTTTTACTGCCCTGTGTCAAAGTAAAATAATAAGCTAAGTAGCTGTTACTTTATCTCACTGGCAAAAAATAGAGCTGGTGCAATGCTAAGCTGCTGAATTTTCTGCAGTCTTCCTCGGTGTCTATGAAGTCATGTGTAAGGGAGGAGACTTCTTAGCTGATTATGGTCAGCCAGTGCCCATGGGCTAAGCCAAGGGATTTTGGTATGTAGTGCCCAGTCACTAAACTCCTCTGCCTTCATTCAGCATCATTGTGGCTTTTTGTGGCAAAATGTACTTTTGCATTCCACTTGAACCAACATAGTACATTTTCTTCAAGCCTGGCATTAGTGAGTTGTCATACTGGTTTGAGACAATTGATTCCATGCCTGTGTGTCTTTTCTAGTCTTCTAGAGACTGCTGGTCTGAGAGACGGATTCTTTCTGCCATTGGGGATGCTTGTGATCTGGGGAAAGCCAATGGTTTTCCTGTTTGATGGAGTTAGTTCTGTTTGTGGTACATGTGTAGGAACAGTGCAGTAACTATCTGGCAGATCAAAATGAAGTGTAATGGGAGAAAAATGGAGCCTGAGGGTCTGGAAGAGTGGTGGTGTATAATGTCAAGAGGGAAGGCGGCTGAAATATGCTTTGTGGACACTCCTTGTGCAAGTAGTACTCTATGGATGAGCAGGGAAGGTGACTACGTGTTGTTTGTGATTGGGAAACAGAGGTCTGTTACTGCTTTTTCTAAACAGACCTCTTTCATTGATTGCTCATCCTGTCAGAAGCAATGCTGTGAGGCGCTAGATGTTGACTGAAGGTTTGGCGTGAGGGGGAGATTGGTTATTACTGGGGACTGAGGCTCCACCAGGATGAACCTGCAGGTCCTTTACATTCAGAGTAGTCAAAACTCTTTTGGGATATTAAAAGCACACGAGGCTTTTAATATCACCCCGTCCACAGACTAGCTGCTGTGCTGTGTGCTGTTTTCTTCCTCCACAACGAGAGATATTAAGAAGTTACTGAAATAGTAAATATGGAAATGATGCCATCACCTTCTCCTACTCTTTTAAAGCAAGTCTTTGCAAATCCATGAGTGGGAAGCAATGGGTTGAATAAACCCATTCTGAAATGTGCTCTGGCACCCATGTGCTCCCACTCTGGTTCTCTCTCAGTATGTCAGCTATAGTCGCTCAGCAGCAGCTCTGGAAACTATAGCTGTGGCTCATGTTGCTTACACAGATTTGCTGAGCTTTTGCTCGTACATTGGGATTTCTTGTGGTAGGAGACACCAGGAGGAGGGAAATACTTTGGGTGATGTTGCCTTTGTTGGCAGTAGAACAGTAGTGTTCCTTCATCTACAAGAACTGGAAGTGAGAAATAGTTTGTGAAAGCGTGTACATTAGGAGACCTCTTGTTATGTAGTCCTCAAGGAGTGCACAGCGGCATAACTTGCTTGAATTCACAGGGCCCCTGTAGCTGTGGGTCTTTGTGCTTTAAAGGGTTGACTTTATACTCCGGAACTGTAGGAAAAGGAAGTAGAAGTCAAAATGTTCTTAAAATTAAATGTATAAAATAATGGTTGTCATCTCTCTGTATCCTGTCATCAAACCGTAGATCTCCTGGTACGGAAGCAAGCGTAGATGAAGCATTGGAAAACACTTTCCCTGATTGTAGCCCATACGCAGTTTTTCATTTGTTTTGAGTTGTTGGTGAAGCTTCTGCAGTCGTCTGAGAGCCAGTGCTGCCCAGCACGCTTGAGCAGGATGGCAAATCCATTTGAACTTGTGTTATATAGAAGTATTACAGAGTGAATTCAGTTTTTGCATTTACAAATTTGTTAACTTATCCTGGAGTTGTTGCTTTAGTATTTTTTCTGATTTTAAAAGCTTTGATAGACAATGGGTCTTTGTTGTGGCTCCTAATCATTCACCTGAAAACTTTCCAAAAAACCTGGAGAAAATGTAAAGCAGCTGGCTGCTTAATTTGTCTCTTGAACCAATTAACTGAAGTAACAGAGAGTTTTGTCTGAAGTTGCTTTTTATTCTCTTCCTTTGCTAAAAGGGTGTATGTTCGTCAGAGCTAGAAAGAAACAATCAGTAAAGTGCAGATAGGCTACTACAAACTGAGATCATAACATCAAGCTGCCATTTGGTGCCATCACATAATAGTACTAATTCAATAATTTTGTAAAAAAAAAAAAAACCACACACAAAAAAACTTCAAAATTAAGAGATGGTGTGTGAAGGGAAGTTAATGAGATAAAGATATAGGAAGCTCAGGAGATGATCAACGTGGAAGCTGAAGCCTCTATGTGTGTTGGTGGGAAGTTACAGTGAAGTGGTAGATGCCACCCAGAGGACAGCGGTTGACAGTGAGGATTGGCATTGTCACAAGGACGTAGCCTGGCTTCATGCAGAGTTGTTTTGAAATGCCAATAGCGGGAAACAGGTAAATTTTTGAGTGATTCAGAGCTGGGTAATTCGGAAAAGTCACCTAGTGTGGCTTCAGTGGGGCTGTAGCATGCAAAGACCATATCAGCAATGGGTGCACAGGGATTGAATAGTACTGATTTTGTTGTTACTGTTTATAACAAAATATATGTTTGGAAAATGAGAAGTATGTCACTCCACCTGGGAGTGTTGTACTGGTCCCATAAACCATGAGATAGCTTATGGCAGAAGCATACCATGGTGTGATTCTCTCCCACGCCACTGGGGACGGCAGAAGAGGAGAGTATAGATGGGTGGTGGCGGACTGATCTGTTTAGATGCTGTCCTCATCTGCTCACAACAGCCCTGTTTGTAATCAAGCCAGGGAATATTAGATTACACGAAATTTTTCCAGCAGTTTCTCAGAGTGCTCGGGTGGTGTTATTTAAAAACTAGCAAGTTTGAAGATAACCTCTTTAGAAGATCAAGTTCTGGAGATACTGAACACCTGTATCTTATCTTCTACATTTGGTTTGTGGGAATTTAATTAAGCTCCTAGAAATGAGGTTTTGTGTTTGCAAGATCTCCTGTAATTGTCTCCCAAAAGAATAGATGTGAATGGATCTTCACAAATGAAGGTTGCTCAGTGCACTTGCAAAACAACGCAGACCTGACGATGACAGTCTTACTGTAATGTGATTCAGGCTAAAAGCTTATCTGAAACACTTTCTGCTGTGTATATTTATGTCTGAGGTTACCTGTCTGGGGCTAGGAGGGATGCGAGTGAAGAGCAGTGGTGTTCAAACCGAGTGGATGCCCTAGTTATTGCAGAAGCCTGGGCTCGTGTCCACTTTGTTAATACCTGATGAAGGAAGCAGCTGTACAGTGCCTAGTTTGTTGTGTTGGATGCCCTTATTCTGTGCCATGGGCGGAGAAGGAGCTGTTGTCCTTTAGAAAGGAGTGTCAGTGTGCAAACTTGTCTGGTTTTGAAGTAATTGAAGAGTTATGGGAGGTTTTGCTCCTGCTTGGTAGTGACAGTGCAGCTGAATATTGCCAGCTTGTATTGGCCTTGAGGTTTAGGGCATGCCTGCCTAGAGTCATCTGGAGAGCAGTGGGGAAAAACATGTAGCACCTCTGGTGACACTGGTCTCCAGACCATTGATGAGATTGACAGCAGAGGCAAGCCAAATGCAGCTCAATTTATCAAGAAATCTTTTAAACCTGTTCATGGTGAGGTTGCTCTTGTTCTCCCTGTTAGCATAAAATGTGACATCTTGGTTATTGTTTTATTAATGCTTCCTTCCATGGTGTGGTGAGCATGGTGACAAGCTTTGGAGATGCCATTCAATCCTGCACATGCTAGGAGGGCAGCTGGAATTTCTGCTTGGTGCTCTACAACTGGCAAAGGCTGGGGTTTTGGCTGATAAAATATTTACAGTGGCGGTGTGACATGCTGTCCCTAGGTGCCACTGTACTGGCAGGCGTTAGCTTCTGAGCTGTTCTCGTGATGGCCCTTTGCTCCTCCACCAGCAGATATGTTACCACCAGGCAAAACTCTTTGCTGTCAACTTATGTGAAACCAGTTGGTTTCCTTCTGCTGGGGAGTTTGGATATAGTCCTGTGTCACTTGGGCACTCATGGAATATCGCTGTGGATACTGAAGAAGTTAGAAGCATTTGCAGACATGTGAGGTTTGGGCAAAGTCATTGTTTCTGGAGTGTCTGCTTTGATTCAGGAGTGCGAAAGCAGTTGTGTAGAAAACTGAACTGGAAGCAATATCAAACTTGTATTTCTGTACCGAGTCTGAAAAAGCCTCTGCTATTGGGAAATAGATGCTGCAGTTTGAATTTCAGCAGTTTTCATCCTAAAGCTGCCATGTTTAGAAAACAAAACCAGCCATGAAATGGAAGGAAACAAAATGAATTTGTCAGTACCATGTCTCAAGGAGATGGGAAAGGATTTTGCTGGAGAGCTGACCTTAAGTTGTTCTTAAATGGTTTTTATCTGCAGTGAATGCTGAAATTGAAACAGGAGCTTACTCCCAGCATGTGACGAGAAGCTGGATTTTAAAATACACTTTTCTCTGTAATAATACAAGAATTAACCGTGCAGCACTTCTTGATGGCTGAAAACATGAATGGATCAAGTACTGCAAAATGTCATTTAGCAAATTATGCTGCGTGGAAATTCTGATTTAAGCTAATGTCCTAATAATCTTTCATTTATAGTTCATTTATGCTTTTAAGTGCATCCAGGTTCTTCCTTCCAATTCATACTTTCTTAGTTTGACAGCATAAAGAATTCAACTCAGATATTAGTGACCAAATTTCCAGTTCAATTACATTCTATTAAATTAAGGAGTTTTATTTCAATTAATAATGCTTCTTTGGAGAAGTCCAGACCTTTGCAGGGTTTCTGATGCTTGTATCTCCAGCTTGCATTGGTGTGCCCGAGCATGGCAACATAAAGAACGATAGTAAGTGTAAATACCTCCAGTGAAAAGCAGTGGTGAAGTGGGATCTGTTTGAAGCACACTGGGGACCTGGCTGGTTTGTTAACCTAAAAAAAAAAAAAAAAAATCACTGC
>Ga0065711_1042338_pt1 | contig 15452 bp, 12 predicted proteins | sample Hoacrofraction12_FD_59098 | JGI IMG/M metagenome (GOLD analysis project Ga0065711, IMG submission 59098) | Hoatzin crop microbial communities from Cojedes, Venezuela - Epithelial fraction 12 v2 (version 2) | ecosystem: Host-associated > Birds > Digestive system > Esophagus > Crop | place... | reverse complement strand
GGAAGTTCCGTCTGAACATGAGGAAGAACTTCTTCCCTCTGAGGGTGACAGAGCACTGGAACAGGCTGCCCAGGGAGGTTGTGGAGTCTCCTTCTCTGGAGATATTCAAGACCTGCCTGGACAAGGTCCTCTGTGGCCTACTGTAGGTGACCCTGCTTCGTCAGGAGGGTTGGACTAGATGACCCACAGAGGTCCCTTCCAACCCCTACCATTCTGTGATTCTGTGTGATTCTGTGGTGCCTGAACAAAAATTAGTCCAAGGGAGCTACCTCTCCTGTAAAGGTCTGAGGTTCTGAGACTGTTAATCTTATGCAGTGTTCTTAACGACGTTTTGAAAAGATCGTACATGGATACATGCTTCACTACTTTTTTCGCCCCTGGTGAAACTGGGGTTGGCTATGGGCCAGAGGCTAGGACGACTTGCTGCCTTTCAGGTGACGTGGGAGCCGCTTCGCATCCGGGCAGGCCATGAACCGTCATGGCCGCAACAGACCTGAGCATCTTCCCCTGGAGGTTACTCTCCCAGGGTTTCCACCCCATGTGCGCCAAGGAGACTTTTTGGAGTCGAAGAGTTTCTCTGAGCATGGCAGAGGAGACTGGAGAGCTGTGTGTTGAGGGGGCCTGGCTCATGCCCACCAGGCAATACGCTGCAGATGTGTCTGGGGCTGCGCTTGTGCCTGCGTGGGAGAGGAGCAGACGGCTGTTCGGAAAGGTTTCAGCCATCCAGGAAAACACGTCATGTGGGTGAGGGGTTGTACTTGAAACAAGGGAGTGCGTGTGACCTTCCTTAAACTGGAATATGTACAGATAAAACAGGCCTGAAATAAAATGCAATTATAAACACATTTGGAATAACAACTGAGGTCTGTTTGTTGGATATGTTGCAAACAGGAAATGGAGCTAAATTCACTGCATTAATAAATACCGTGCTGCAAGTATGTTGCCTGATGTTAGGCCCTAGCTATGGAGAGCTTCCTTCTGAGATCCAGCTGAAGATTTACACACATTTTAATATACCCAAACCTGAGATGCTCAGCCAAAGACATACAGAATCCCTTCTATATGAGCAGCACTGACATGCAGGGGAATTTGTACACAGCATTTACAGACGTTTAAACTAACTTCTTACATTCTTCCTCTAAGAGGAAGCAAAGTTGTACGTTGATTGTACTGAAGTATTGGGCTTTTTTTCCTTCTGTCTTCTGTAGAGAATGGCCAGGACCTGCTGCCAAGATCACAAGGGTTAAGGATTTGTGACCCACGAACAGCAGAAATGTCTGGCACATTTTCGTTTACTCTGCACAGTGATGGAGAGAGGCAACCGTTACTGCACCCTTAATTGAAGTGTATCTTCAGAAGGCAATTGCTTAGAAGATAACTAGAGGTATGAGCAGGTTGGTGACTCTCCTGCTCGTAGCATGCGTTGCAGGTTTTGTTCCTCAGTGGCACAGAGTAGTTCAGAGAGCTGAGAGTTCTCCCTGTGGGGGTATTGTAATAAACGGGGTTCGAGTCTGCTTGGTCCTCCGCTCTTTGGTTGTACAGTCAAATGAGTCCCAGCTCTCCCACGTCAGTGTCTCTGAGCTGCTCGAGGCTTTGCAGATGTGCCACTTAAAAATTTCAGATGTGCAGCCAACTGTCAAGGCTGCCATGGAAGCTCCTCTCCTCCCGGGCTCATCTCCTCTCCAAAGGCTCGGAGCTGCATGCCCGTAGGCTTCCCACACTCAGCACTGGAGATCTAGAGGGTTTGCAAGGGAGCTGCACGTATGCTGTTTCCGGATGAGGCAACCTGTAGTGAACACCATGGGGCCATCAACGAGTGAGGGAGACAACCAAGTGACATGAAACATGGGAAAACAGTGATGTGCTCTTTGCCTGCACGAGAGCTCAGTGTGTGCCCCGACAGTTTGGGATGAACGGGTGCAGCCAGCAGCAGGGACTGCTCAGAGGGGCTGGATGTGCACAGATCTGTAGGGCTGGGTAGGGCTCACTCCGAGGGGCTGAGAGTAATAGCGAGCTTCAGCTAGGAAAAATCATGGTGACTTGGTGAAGTCCTTGGGACTGGGCCAGTGTTGTGCCTGTCTTTGAGATGGAGAACATGGTACAGACAGCCTTGTCTCAAGTGCTGGGTAAGTGCAGGAAGCACAACCTCTTGAGTCCACTTCCAGACATGTCACAGGGCAGGAAGGTACTAGGGAATGATCAAAGATTTTATGGAGTGCAAATTGGGCCTGACCCACAAAACTGCCTTCTGTGATGAAATGCCTGGCTATGGGAATGGTGGGGGGGCAGTGGATATAAGACTACTTGGCTTCAGGAAGGCTCTCAATACCGTCTCTACAACACTCTTGGAAAGAAGTTGTGGAAGTACGGGCTGGAAGACTGGACTGTCAGGGGAGGTGAAAATTGGCTGGACCGCTGGGCTCCAGTAGTAGACTGGGGCTAATATTGTTCAGTAGCATCATCAGCCACTTGCATGAAGAGACAAGGTGCGTCCTCATTGTGGATGATAATAAGTTAGGGGAGAGGGATTGACATGCCAAATAGAAGAGCTTCAGTTCAGAGGGACACAGAGAACCTTGACACCTGGACGGGAGATGTCTGAGGAAGTTCAGCAAACAGAAGTGCAGAGTCCTGCGCCTGGGATAGGAAAAAGCCCAATGTACTGCTGCAGGCTGGAAGCCAAGTGAGAGTGGCGCTGCTGGAAAGGACATGGACCATATTGAACATGAGCCACCAGGACTCTCATCACAAGACGAAGATGGTGGGCAGCAGTTTGAGGGAAGTTGTTAGCCCCCTCTTCTCCATGCTGGAGATCTCATCCACATCAGCAATTCCATGACCAGCTTCAGGTCCCCTAGTTACAAAAGGAAGTTAAAGATACAGGGTCCAGCAAAGGGCTATCAGGATGGTCATGGGCCTGGAGGACATGGCCTACAAGAAGAGGTAGAGGGAGCTGGGATTGTTTAATCTACGGAAGAGAAAGGTTAGGGATCCACAACTGCTTGGGGGAGGGGGAGTTACAACAATGACAGGGACCAACTGATCTGAGTAGCAGCAAATAATATACCAGTGGGTGATAGCATCAAACTGCCCCTTTGGAATTTCAGATTGGACTTTAGGAAAAATTCTTCACTAGGAGAGTGGTGCAGCCCTGGGACAGACTATACCAGAGGCGTTGTGGTATCTCTGTCCTTGAAGGTCTTACACATTGTCTAGACAAAGCCACAGCTGACCGGATCCAGTGTTCGCAAAAACCCTGCTCCAAGTGGGAGGTTGAGCTGGGTGACCTCCAAAGGTCCTTCTCAGCTAATATTTCTGTAATCCTGTGATCAGCTTCATTGCTTTGACTGTGACTGCTAACTTGGATACTCTGACAAGTTTCCCACTCAGTGGGTTGGTCAAATAGCAGAGGCAGAGACTGGGAAGTAGAGGGTGGTCTGCTCTTGTTTTATTCAAGCAGCACAAAAGCAGTCCTCACAATAGTATTCATCTTTGTCCTGAATGCCCAAAAATTTTACACGTGCTAGAAACATTGTTCAATTCTTTCATGGGACTGGGTTTAGATGCAGATTTTTAGTGTCTAATCTGACTGATAGACTGGAGATATTGCTAACCAGACTGCCAGAATCAACATTTCATTTGCAAGATGATGTCGACATCAGGCAGATAATGCACCAGGTGGTCTCATCCAGGCAGCACACCCCAAGCAGGGCACCAGACCTGCCTGTAACATGGCATTGTGTGTGTGGGGAGGGCGAGAAGCTCCTCACCTCCATCCACTGCTGTCAGAATAGCATGGGCTGAGAAGTTTTTTGAGCTTTTGTGAAGTCATGCAAGTCCATGGGTGTTATTTACAAAGTTATTTAGCTACATGAAGCGTTAAGGAAAAGATCCCTGTTGTGGGTACTTCCGTCAAACAAAAGCAGGTGAGACACTACTTTGCAAAAGCATGGATTTCTGGGATATTTTCAGCAAACACGTACACCTGTCACTTTTTTCAAAGACAGGATTACGTACGTGCACCGGTGAAATACTTGCCTTTCATAATGAGTACCCATCCATATTTAGAAATGTATATCAGGGAACTTACTGGTGCAACATGAACTTCTATTCCCTGCAGGGATCTCTCCTACTGTACCTGTCTGCACAGTAAGAGACTCTCTCGTTTACACCATGGTGTTCAGCATAAGTTCTTGTCATCTCTTATTTTTCAATTCAGCATCATGTATGTCCAATAAACAAATTGCCATCTCCATCCAACCTGCCTCAGGAATAGAAAAAGGCTAGTGTCACTCCAGAAATGAACAGTCAGAGCACCTACCAAAAACTGCCTTTTGTATTCCACCATAAGGAGAAACATCAGCCGGGACCATTTACAGAGAATCAAAAAAAAAAGGAGTCAAAAGGCAAACTCAGCTGCAATCCCAGTTTGCGGAATAGTTGGGTTCATATCATAAATTCTGGTAATTGTTTTTTAATCTAATTAAGTGTGTACATATCTATGTAATTAAAAAGCATGTAGGCGTTCTAGATTTCTTTAGAAACTATCCACCAGTTTCAGTCTTGCTATCTGTCTGCTTTGAGTCACAGGGGATGTGAAGCAACCTTTCTGAAGAGCATTAAAATCTTTGGAAAAAGAAAGGGGAAGTTTTAAAACAGGTGCCCCATGTTAACGTAAAGAATGATTTACAGCTGCTACTAGAAACTAGTTCTCTGGGCCCATGATGGGGTGTGCCAGAGACAGGATGGAGCAGAAAGGGAGGGATAGAGCTGTGAGCTGAACCCCATGAAAGCACAGACCAACCCCAGTGCTGGGGAAATCAATGGCTCTGCAAGCAGTTGTTGCCTTTGGAAGTCCATTTGTTCTTTTACTGCCTTTGTTTGTGCTTTTATCACAGGATGGACCATGTGTGTGTTTCAGTAAGCACCTAACATTTAAGTTGCTGAGTTCTCTAATGTATGAGCTGGACTTCTTAAGTTTGTAGATAAAATACACCTTACTTTTCTGCCTCTTACTTCTGGGACTGAAGGGACAATTATTGATCTCCTGCAAGTGTTTTCTCTAAATGAGTGACTTTGCTTTCTTGTCAGCTTTCCTTCATAACCTCTTACATTGCATATTGCACAGTTCTTTAAAAAAAAATAAAAGCTAACATGCACAGTGTACCATGCAAGTCAAATATTCCAAGCTGTGAGGAGTCATTGGGATATTTCCACCGATCTACGTCTTCACTTGCCTTGCTCTGAAATCGCTAGGTTTCTCCTTGAAGCTGCAGGAGCTTGCGAAGTGGCTGTTAATGAAGGTGACTTTGAAGGTGAAGAGAGACTGCTAGTAAATCTAGTCCAGTCTCCTGACCAAAAGCTCTATCTGTTTCCTGTTGTGCATCATGGGGTTTGGCTAAATCAGATTTTCTGATAAGACGTCTTGCCTTGATGTGAGGATAACAAGAGACTGGGAGCCTTATGCTCCTTTTTCATGCTTCGCTAACTCTGTTTGGGTAAGGTTACCTGGTGCTGATACTGTGCGAGTGTCCTACATTTCAAAGGCTGGTATCCTGACGGTAACTCCCAGCCGTTATATTATGATATTTTCCCTCTGAAGATGCATTTGCATTGTAATTAAGTCACCTCACAATGTCTTCAAAGACAAACTGAACCACTTCAACTCCTTGAGGATGTATCAGTACAGAAGAGCACACACGTTCTCCTGGCACAATTATACCAGCAAAATAAAGTGCCAGGCACCAGCAGAGCTCCCCACAAGGGCACTGTTGTTTTGGAGTGGAAATAGGTTTTCTTTTCCTTTTCTTGGAAGGTCTCCCAGTGCTCCCTCCTGTCTGAGGGAGGATTTGGAGGTGGGTGAGGAGCACCTGAGCCTTTGCAACATCTTCACTCCAACTGCCACGTGTAAATCAGAGGTGCCTTGGGTCCATGACCCTCTTGGATGTGGGACATGAGCTTTCACGAGGGCTAACAAAATCTCACGACACTCCTCAGCACTTCCAATTCTTCTAGGCAAGCCCAGCAGCCCAAGCCCTGCTGAGACCCAACTTGGCCTTCATAGCCCATGAGACTCATGAATTGAATGGGTCAGTCACTTATACAGAATAGCCATTTCCAATTCAAAACTCAAGGATAAAGTTACCTCAGAGTTTTGTTTGGGGTTTTTTTTGTAAGTTAAGAGAAACCTGAATATAAAGGCACAAATGTTCACCAGAGCCTGTTTCAACCTGTAAGTGGGTCACAAGACACCGAAGTGCTGAGTGAAGTAACACCTACACAAATCAAAGAGTATCTAACCTGTATTTAAAAAGAATAATCTTTCTCGATGCCTTAGTCACAGATATCTTAGCCATGAAAAATTCAAGACACCAAGCACTTAGTGGAGAAACGGCTGCAGAGGAGGTCTCCAAACCTTGGCACAAAATTATCAGACTGACATTAGTAGTTAAATCACCTCCTCTCGATGCTTCAGGGACCTGGGATGCATGCAATTTCCATTGGAAATAATGAAATTCGTCAGTGTGAACCTTGGAAGCGGTGTCTAGTGAGGGCTTTTGGGGGAGAAATTCTTACCAAGATACCTCGTACAGAAGTTGGCCTTAAAAAACTCAAAAAACCCAAAAAAGCCTGAAAAACTTGAAGAACTGGGGAGTAGGTAAAACTGTGTGAATCCCTGCGTGGTGACCAGCTGATGTTGATGAAAGACGGATACTGCTGCTGAGAGCACTGCTAAGCTGAGCGGAGTTGTAATCTAAATAGCTTGGAAGGTTTTATCTTTGCTGCTGGTAATTACAGCGCAGCCCCAACCAGCACTGCAGTTTGTCTGTAATTACCCTGGGCCTACAGGGTTCCTATAGGAAGTTTTACATATTCTGGTGACGGGATCTGACTGCTAAGAGGCTGCAGGCAGACAGACAGCCGTGGGTGTGCGAGGCTGAGTGGCGTGCAAGGACAGGGATTTGTCTCCGAAGCGTGTCTGCTTGCAGGAGTAAGGCACAAATGAGGAGGCTGGCTGGGAAGGAAGAGACGGAAGGTGGCAAGCCCCATCCCAAATGCCTGGAGGTGTTAGCTAACACGCTAACTGACCCTTCAGCTTTCTCCTTGCTGGAGATGGCGGCAGGTAAACATGGCCTAGCCTTGCACCCTTTGCTTATGCTGCCGTTCTTACAGGTTTGCCCTGCAGGTGCCTGGGTCTCCCTGTGGGTATTTTCCCCAGCCACGCTGCCTGGGCCGAGGGGGACCAGCTGCCTCCAGCTGTTACGTTCCAGTACAGCTGTTGGATTGGGACTTCCCTGCTCTTAATTTCGAGCAACAGAGATGCAATTGTGCCGTAGCGGTCGATCTGGGCTCTGCCTGCTGTATCAGCCTCTGGAGTAAGCTCCCCTGCTTGAGCAGAGTTTGGCTTTCTCCTAGCAGACCTTCTGAGCCCCTGTTTACCTGTGCAGCAGTGGGATGAAGAATAACAGCAGTGGGATGTGAATCAGTGGTGAGCCGCTTGGTTTTAACTTACCTCAGCTTCTCTGCTGGGAAATGGAGACAATCAGAGATAGCGCGGTTACTCTTCTGCTCTGGGCTTGCCATATCTTTGTCCTGTGGTTTCCTGGTGAAAGAGAAGAGAGAAGGGTATCTCTCCTCTTGTACAAATCCATTGTACGTGGGCACATCTATGGGCTTCTGGGTGTTTGACAGAGAGGAATACTGTTGTCCCATCAGCACTGCCTCTGATTTTTTTTTTCAAATTGACAATGAAAACCAGAATGGAATAATTTCACAGTGAAAATGGTAGCAACTCACATATAAGACAGCAGGGATGTGAGATTGTTTGCACCTATTGTCATGTTCTGCATGCGATGTCCTGGCAACAGAAGTGGACCTTCCTCAGGGAGACGGTTTCTTACCATCTGTTTGAGCCTGAGCTTCCATGTGCCCTCATGCAGCAGCCCATGAGCAAACAGAGGATGAGGGCCCCCCCGACCTGCACCATCTAATCCAAACCCCCACACACAGATGGTATAAATGACCAGGGTACAGACTGGCTAAAGAGGAGGATGCTTTGTACCCAAAATTTGGGACACCAAAAGGAAAACCAACAACGTATTATAGAAATGTTTTCTGTATTTGTCAAAATAGACTCATGTTTGGCATCAGCTTACGGTCAGTGCTTTCATGGTCCCACAATGCATGAAGGATGGGTGACTGTGGAAGTGCAATTAGTGGGGCTTTTCTCATCAAGCTGCGGTTCAACTCTGTGTTTGGATGCTGATGAAGGCACAAAATACCTTTACTGCCTATAAATACAGACCTAAAATCTGTATAAAGCCCACTTTACCAGCTGAAAACCCACTTTCGGAAGAAAACTAAAACTCTTGACCTTGAAATAGCTTCCAAATTCTAAAAGCAGCACATCCAGCTAGCTAGCTGCTTTAGTTACAGACATTAATCACTGCCGTATTTTACACAGCATGTAAAATTTAAGTAATAGAATCACTGTCCCTGTTGCCATATTTGCAACTAAAAGCTGATAAATAGAAGCACTGACCTCAGCTGGTCGATTTAACCCGATGAGTCATGGTCTTGGGGCCACATATGCTTCCTCTGCTAATATTCTTGTTCCTATTTATTTTTTAAAGTGTGCTGGCATGCTGTGCGCCACAGAATAGGTTCTCTAATGGGCAATTCCAGAAATAGAAATATCCCATTAGTTCCTTCTCCTTTGTCAGGGTTTCACAGTCACCGCTTATTCTGTACAGAGCTGCTGCATCTCAAAGAGACGAGGGCAGAAGCGCTGCTAGGAGAGAGGGGGGATAAGAACAGTTAGGCTGTGGAGCAGTGAATTCCTCTTGAAGTTCTCCATCTGAGAAGCATCCTGGTATCTTCTCACTTTTTACGTTACAGGCAGCTAAGCTGTAAAGAAAGATGCAGCAGATGTGGGCTCCTCCACTTCAGCTGCTCTGGATGACTACGTACGTGCTGCTGCAGAGGGATCTGCCCACAGCAATAGCTTTGGTATTGTTCTCGATTAGATTTTCTCTGCAAAAGGCTGGCTTCTTCATCACAGCTGAACCAGAGGGACAACTGAATTATAGTCAGTATGGTGGTATTTTTTTCGAGGGTCCACAGCAGACCACTTGCCTTGGACTGGGGTCCTGCAGGGCTGGGTGCTGTGCAGAAATAGAGTGGAAAAGCCCTGTTACTCTCCCAGACAGATGTTGTCTGCAACTAAATTTACTAACTTTTCAAGTTAATATTCACATCTATAATAATTAAATGAATGCCAGCTGACCTCATCGCCGTATCTGTGTTATCTCAGCTGGTGAATCATGGTCTTGGGGCCATGCGTGCTTTCTCCACCACCGATCAGATGGGCACAGGCAGGAGTGACTGTACAGGGAAAGGAAGAGAGAGGGCTGGGCAGAGGTGGGTGCTCAGAACCCTTGGCCATGCAGACACCCCGCAGCAGATGGGCTGCCGCGGTAAGAAAAGATGTCAGGGAGGACAATGGCGCTTTGTGGATTGCTCTAAGGAACATGAAGAGGAGAAATACACAAGTGAAGAATAGAAAGTGTCAGAAGTGGATCTATTAGTAAGTAATCTGGCACCATCAGAAATGGCATTTGGTCAATGACCTTCCACCAACCCTGTAATCATGACCTCAAAAATACTGCAATCAATATCGTTATTAAATGTTGTATCTACCCAGACATGGACCACGGTCCATGGCCTCCACGCAGGCAGGAACCTGTCTGGTTTGCATGACAAAGACTTCGCGGATCCCAGGCTGTTGCACAAGGCCCAAAAGGGCATCGCTTTCACCAGCATGTAGATGCTCCCATGCGGATCCGGCCCCTTGCAATAAAGACCTGATGGGGACCATTTCTCTGCTGGCCTCCAGCTGAGACACGGAGAAAAAGGCAGGTGGCTCCCGCGCCTCTGCTCCATCCCCAGCTCACAAAGGGCATACGTCGGACGCAGCCTGTAAGCGTACATTGCTGCGTTGCCTTTCCTCTCCCGCGGGCAGATTCGTGGTGCCGCAGCTCCCAAAGGCAGCAAAGCAGTGCAGCAGCATTGTGCCGGTGGGGAGTGGTGGGTTTTTCACGTGGGTGGCCCTGCAGCCCTTTGGCCCTAGGTACCTGTTCAGATTGAAAATGGGCAATAAAGTATTAAAAAAAAAAAAGAGAGGCAAAAGCCTTTGGCTGCCTGTATAACAGGCCTTTGCGTTACACAAGCCTCACTTTGACCCCTTTGATGTTCATGGTGTTTGTGGCACTTAGACTTCTTTTCTCCGAGCAAATTAACTCAACGTCAGGCTAGGCCTTCCATTAAACCTGGCAGATTCATGATCAGAAGAAGGCCAATCGCTCTCGGAAAGAGACAGGAGTATAAACAGCTATTGCGCTGACTCACTTCCGTGTGCGAATTCACCAGGCTGGAGAGCGTAACGGGCTCCTAACTCTGGTCCGTAGCTGGATGCTCCTCTCTTCAGGCAGATCGAGATTCCTTCCCTCCCCTGCTCGGCTCCCTGGATGGTAATTCTCTGTGTACTGACTCTTTAATGTCACTGAGATCGGATTTATATGGGGGATATTTAGCAGAATTGCATTAGTATTTGACATTTCAGCTCTTGGAAGTTTTCGATGATGTTATTTGCAAGGACATTTTTTATTACTGTAAATTGCAATTCTTCGGGAGCAGTGCAGCAGTTTAATTTTCTAGGTCTGTTTCTTTGTCTCTCCCTTTCCATCAGGATTTCTGGTGATTTATTTGATTCACTGGTCCTTTGGATTTCTTGTGCTTGTTACAATGCACCTGTGTCTCAATGACACAGAAAATACTCATTTGAAGTAACATGTCTGGCTTGCAGTGCTTTGGATTCGATACAAAAATAGAACTGCGTAGAAAACTTTTTTTATTAGCTTTTTCAGGATTCTTGACCCCGGGTAGTTCAAGCTGAATAACAGCATGTTTTACTTAAAAAAGGAACCCAGATATTGGTTAGTTGAAATGGCCACCGAAGGAAGATCTGGGAGTACTTATGAGAGAATTTTGCTGCTTCACAAGACTTCACATCACATGCTCTGAGGACTACAAAAATTCAAGTGTGCAGCTTTTTCTATTAGCCAGTTTGTATTTTGTTAGCCTTGGAACTCTTTTTTTTTTTTCCCTTTTAATGAGTAAGTACAGGAAATACAACAGAAAATACTACAATGCAAAAGCCTGAAAGAAAGTATGTTCAGAAGAAGCTGCTGGGGATGTGCAATGTGAGAATGACAAACGCTAACTACAGCACAGGCAGTTAGTAGTAGGTTTGGGGGTTTTTTTCAGAAAACTCTCCTGATGAAGAATTTCCAACTATAACAAGTAGAATTTGGGATGAAACCCAGGCAATTCTGGGAACGAGAAAAAGTATAGTGCATATACCATAGTGATAAAAACTGAGAGATTAAACTAAGAAGACTCTCCCAAATATAAAATATCTGTATATAGTATTACAGAGACCTTTATGATCCACAAAGTTGTTCTGACAGTGCACTTCATTTCTGGCTTGCGCTCATTTAACAAGATTATTTTGCCTTTCTTTAGCACTTTGCATCTGAGATTCCAAATGTCTTGGAAAGCACCTGCCATATGGACCCTGGCTAGATAAAGATGCATTTTTGTCCTTAGTTGACATGGTAGAATATTAAGACATCGAGTTATGGAGAATTCAAAAACCGGTTGAGTGAGAGCTGCCTTGTGAAATGGTACATCCCTTTCAGAGCTGCCTGAATTTCCAGAGAAATCACTGCTGTTATGAGCAAAAAGCCTGAAATATCTCTTCCTTTCTTTTTTTTCCAAGTTTAGAAATACGGTTACTGGCAGATGGCCTGTAGTGCTCAGTGCTCGTTCAAACAGTACTCAAATATTACGAATTTCTGTCTGTGTGTCCAGGCACACAGAGACCCATGTGCACACACAGAAACAATTCTAGGCAGAGCTGTAACATAATTTTCAAATCAAAGCATACTTCAAGGCAGATGCCAGACCAGATTCAAGCTAAATTTGTAGGCTGAGCTCATCAGATTGATGGTACTCTCTGACTGCAAAAGATTATAATGATTAACATGTGTGACAAGTATTTTACTGAATAACTAGGAGCCTGCTTAAGGGTTTTGTCCGCAGCAAACGCTTCGCGCTTCTGCGAGGAGAGGACATCAGACTGGCGGTTTGCGTTACGAAGTCAGGCTGATGCCGTTAGTTCTGGGGGACCATAAACGTGGCCATGTTGGGGAAAGCAGGACCGATGCCAGTACCTGGGAACGGGGTAGTGCAGGCGGCTGGCTGGCTATGGGGCAAAATGCTTCTGAAAAACCTGGCTAATCTCTTAAAACACTTCTCTTTGCACAGCCCTTGATTAATGTGATACTGATAGCCACTGACTCTGCTATTTCTGCATTAAAGATGTGGACATTTCCCTGGCGACAGTTTGCTTTGGCAATGCTTAAGCAGGACTTGGTATCTATTGCATAGTTATTTTATAACTCCTTGGTGCCAGTTTCGTGCAGTAAAGGGTTTCATCAGTGCCTTTCTTGCCATCATGTCAAGACAGCAGACACTCAACAACTATGGTGAATAAAATATTCTGGTTTCTCTAACAGATATGTGCAGATACGGATTTTTTGTGCGAAGATGATGTTCAAATTGAGGGAGGTGCTCTGAAACTAAGTAAATGACTCTGTATGTGCCCACAGGTATAACAAGTAAATATAATAAATCCGAAAACACACAGAAGAACTGCTGTAGACAAAGGGAGGAATGAACGGTTGATAACCTAATAATAGAAATCAAAGAAATCCAAACTTTATTACTTCAAAGAAAAACAAACACAGCATCAGAGCAGGTTTGATAACCACTGCACAATAACAAAGAGGAAAATGATGAATTTGCTAAAGAAACTAGCAAAAAGATCTTACCCTGATGAGAAGCTCTAAGATGATCTTCAGTATGTGATTTTTTTTAACCTCAGACGCTTTGTATATACTTCTTTGGTCTCTGCAAATACTCTATGTACAGTCAAGTTCACCCAATGGATGAATTTGACTGCTGATATCTTATACTGCTGAAATCGAAGAAAGTGTTGATCTTGGAATTATATGGAAGAGCGTCTTGAGGGAACTGATTCTTACATGTATTGTGAAATAATCTTAGAGAGTCTTTTACCCTCAGGAGCTTGGAAAATGAATGTTTCTATGAAGATCTGTAGCTGAGTGTTTGAATCTGAGACACTTTGACCCTTACTATTGACTTATTTTGGTCTGTTACAGTATTTATATAGAGTACACATCTTCGACTTTTGCAGCAAATGAAAAATTTAATGGGTGTTATCCCAAATAATTTATAATAAATGTATCTAAGTGTGTATGTTCTCACTTTAAAGTATAAATCTTGTTGACACTGGCGTTTTTGCTCCTTGCCTTCACCCCTCAGTATTGTAGAAGCAGTTACGCTTCTGTGTTTCATGCTGACTTAAACTTACTTCTGAAGGCTTGCCTACCTTTGCATTCTGGGGGAAACTCATTGCATCTGGGGAACTTTACATCCTAGTAAGGCTTGCAGTTAGTCTATGAAAATGCATAAATGGAGAGAAATCCCTGCTGACATATTCACAGCTATTATCTTACTTTTTCCTCCTTGCTGTAAAGATGTAGTAGGTTTCAAAAGGCAGTAAAAAGGTATTGGATCAGCATCATTTTTGTTGTTGTTCCCATTTGTAGCTGGTGATCCAAATTAAAGCTGGGACAAAGTGGAGTGTCATTACAGTTGCTATAAGGCTGCGCGGAGCCAAATTGTGACTGTGTGTCCGCGTCTGGGCATGACTGTTCACTTTCTGTGCGCGGCTCTGTCCGACTTCCAAGATTTCTCTTACTCAGCCCTTTTAGTCTCATATTTACTGCGGCATGTTACAGAGGAGACATATGTAATGTGTTCCCTCTCCTGGGCTTTGCTTATGCAAAGCAAATCGCTGTCACTGCTGCTGCAGTGGAAGCCGTACGGAAGCCGTATGCTCTTTCAGAGTAAGGCACAGTCCCAGAAAAATTGCTCAGCTTTTGAAGTAATTATTTCCAAATAGAATTGGAACAGTGTGCCCACCTGAGGACCAAGATAACTCTAGGTTATTACCATAATCACGCTGGTTAATTTTTTCATGTAGGCAAGGAAATCAACAGGATAGTTCATTTTAGTCTCCTTGTGGGTGGAAATTATAATAGCACAGCCAGTGGTGGCTTGTCCTTGGTCTGTTTTGTACCAGCTTTATACATGGGAGACCCTGCGTGTGTCTGTGTAAAGGGCAGAGATGAGAAGAGAGAGGAGCAATACTAAAGACGAAGGGTCCCAGTTCCATAAACAAAGGAAAACACAAGTGTTGCTAGTGGAGCTCACAAGGTGTCAGGAAACACACTGTCTTTGTTAAATCTCGGCCAGAATTTGGGAAGCTGCTGGGGGAAAGTCATAATTCAGGTTAATCAGCCCCAGATACTTACTGCCCCACTTTTTGCTGTCAGTGGTGGCAGCATTACGTACACTCCACCTGGATATGAGACACTGTGCTTTTCTGTTTGCACTTTCTTCTCTATCTACTGCCAGACAGTCTGTCCCCAAGCCGCTAAACTAGACCCAAGCAGCATCAAATCAGCTACAGAAAAACTTCCGAATAATGTGAACCCCCCACATCTGGGGATTTCAGGGAGAGCTGAGGGCAGGTGATAGCTCAGCAGATCTGCCTGGATCACTGGATGTTGTCCAGCCATCCCCAGAGTGCAGCAGAAGATGGACACTGTCAGGGTGGCATGGGTCAGGGCAGAAAATCCTGCTTGCGATCAGAAAATGTGACAAAATTACAGATTGCTGAAGCTGGCATTGGGATAAAATGTTGTTAGGGTGACTAAAATCTGCTGTGTAGCAACTCTGAAAGTACTTCAGGTTTCTGAAAACATGCTGCTGAAATTTGGTCCCGCTGATACAGCCACGCAAGGTTATATGATCTGAGCAGCGTTTGAAGCCCGAAAGCTGAATGTTACACCATTGGCTTAACCTGACCTTTCTCCCCACTTTCTGGTTTCTCACTTTTTCCTTGGGCTCCTGCTCCGCTTCCAGGTTCCCCTGGGTTCCAGATACCTCCAGGTAACTGTTTTCATTTCAGCATCCTTCCCTTATCTAAAGCAAAATAAATTGAAATTTTGGGCACTGACAGGGAGGTGAAGTGTGGAAAACACTAAGGAATATACTTAATGTCTACTCAGATGGTGCCCGAGAAAAAGACAGAACGCTACTGATGCTGTTGACGTCTGTCACAGAATCACAGAATCACAGAATGGTAGGGGTTGGAAGGGACCTCTGTGGGTCATCTAGTCCAACCCTCCTGACGAAGCAGGGTCACCTACAGTAGGCCACAGAGGACCTTGTCCAGGCAG
>Ga0065711_1042337_pt1 | contig 15452 bp, 6 predicted proteins | sample Hoacrofraction12_FD_59098 | JGI IMG/M metagenome (GOLD analysis project Ga0065711, IMG submission 59098) | Hoatzin crop microbial communities from Cojedes, Venezuela - Epithelial fraction 12 v2 (version 2) | ecosystem: Host-associated > Birds > Digestive system > Esophagus > Crop | place... | reverse complement strand
AAAAGAAAAAGAAAAAGAAAAAGAAAAAGAAAAAGAAAAAGAAAAAGAAAAAGAAAAAGAAAAAGAAAAAGAAAAAGAAAAAGAAAAAGAAAAAGAAAAAAAAAGAAAAAAAAAAGAAAAAGAAGAAAGAATTATAATTACAAAATCACACTAATATTTCTTCTGAGGAGGCATTGTAGACCTGTTGTGGGATATTTTTCCCTTACATGGTTTTCCAGCTTGTTTCACAGTGAACAAAGCAAAAAAGACAACTGTACCATAAATCCAATTCCTCTCTACTTTTTGGACAGTAGGTAATGAGAGTAGACCAGATTGTTTTGTTTATTGCTTACTTTGTCTCTTTTTTTGAAACAGCTTGTATGCCTGCAACATTCTTAGAGAATTGTTCTATATATATGTGAATTTTCTTCCCAGAGCAGTGGAAAGAACAGTAGATAGGCTGTTTATACAGATAAATGACTGCATGCAGTTAGGTTACCACCTGTCAGGTACATAGTCTGCTACCTTGTAATGCAGAGTAACTGAGTTAAAATCTCTGTTAAACTGGTAATCTTTCCATTATTTCTTTGTCTATGTGCCTCTTGCTCTCTGGCTTTCTAAGGCTGCAAGTACTTTACATTCCTGATTGCACTCTTATCAGCCCACCAGTAGGTAGATATTGGTTCCAAATCTACTATAAATTTTTCTGTCTGGAAATACAACAACAACAATAAAAGAATGAGTGAGCTGAAGAACAACAGGTCCAGAGAGTCTGAAGTGACTTCACAAAGATTAGCAGGTTAGTGACAGCTGAGAATGGAGTCAAATGCACTTGTTTTTCCCATCAAAAGCTGGTAAATGTCAGCCTATTGTTCTCCCCCTCACATTAACAGATGAATTCAGAGGTACAGATGTATCCAGTCTGAGGTGTTGATACAATCTCTAATCCTTACATAGCAATAAGGTACTCTTAATGCAGCTGGGCTTTGCAGTAAGTTTCAAATTCCAATTTAACCCTGTTTGAAGCTATTTTGGATATTGCATCTTAACACCAATAAATTAAAATCAATAAAGAGAATTTAGTCTTTACTCAGGCAAAGTGAACTTGTGGAATCCTCTACCTTGGGCTATCAAGACAGGTACAGAGGTTGAATTTTAAAAGCACTATGTAGTTTTATGACATCTGAAACCTTTGTAGTTATGCAAGTTAATATAAAAAAGCAACTTCATTGCCTGTCATGGGACTTCAACAGATCACCTTACGTGTTAGGAAGGATTTTCTATTTGTATGGGCTACTCTATTTAATTTGGTAGACATATCACAAAATATTTTAAGCATTTTCAGCTTACACTGATAAATAAAACCTTGTTCATCTTCATAGCTGGAGGCTCACTTTTTCCCAGTTTACTGTTCTTCTGTTTGATATCAAGTTCTTCTGTGTTCCAATCATCAACTCAAAAAATGACTATAGACAGTTCAGTAAAACAGCAAGCAAATTTCATTCACAAAGAACCATTATTTAGCCAAATTTGGTTTTGTACTTTCTTTATTTTGTAACAGCTTATTACATAAATTCTCTAATAAGTAGAAGCACGGTACGTGGAATGTAATAATCATTACGCACAGAAGGTCTGCTCTTGCAGGGGAAATGATTGATCACGCATATGTCAGGTGCAGGGAACATATTACTGAAGTAGCTCTTATACGATATAGATCTGAAGAGTTGCCAAGCATGCCAGCTTACTTTTATACCACTGTTTTGTTATGAAACAGGGAGCTCAACTTTTCCTCTTGTCAACGCATTTCTTTTGGAACTAAATTGAATGATGGTTAAAGAAAGAGTTACAAAATTCTCGAGCTCTTTGGCTATGAAAATAGAAGATGAAAAACTTTTGGAAAGGTTTCATGGTTTATATCTTTAAGGAGAAAAGAATTTGAATGCTGAACAGTTTCATAGTGGTGCCTGATATTTTGAATTCAACTTATTAATTGCCTGCTTGAGATAATTAAAGCATTTGTACTCAAAATAATTGGTGTCATTGAAAATGAAGGGTTTAACCTTGGCAGTAGATTCAGTCTGTCTGCTCCAATTCATTCCTGCAAAGACATGAAGAATCATGGGTTTTCTTCTCTCTCTTAAGTTGCTAATAATTAGTTTAAACATTCAACACATCAGCTGGGTAATGGATGTGTGTAGTCCCTCTTTGTTCTGCTTTATATGGCAGGACTAGAAATGACGCTTTCTTTGAGGCTAGGGGTAGTCTCTGTACTGTATTGGAAGACAAAGAGAATGAGGGATAAATTATATGATCTGATTACATTTTACCTAAGCTTGGATATTACAGATTTTAAAATTCAGCTAAAAGTTGTGTATTTTTAGATTTTGGCTCCAAAGAACATGGGATGGAAAGGCAATAAAGACAGGTGGACCTTTGACCTGAATTTCAACCAGGGTTCTTTTGAGAGAATCAACTGTAGATTCTTGCATGTTACAGAGTGGTTGAGGTTGGAAGGGATCTCCACAAGCCATCTAGTCTAACTAGACATTGTGGTACAGAACAGCTGATGCAGAATTAGAGGTCAGACTGGAGATTTTACTGCTAGAAGTCCAAACACTGTAATATCTACTCTGGCTCACAAGCAAAATTCCAGAGCCTTATGGTAAACATTTACAGTCCCTGAGGGAAGATTTAGTCTTCACAAAAATCAAAATCTAAAACCTACATATGAATTTGTCTAGCATTAACCAGTGGAAGCACTGAAGGGAAGGAAAACTTTCAGATCTCACAGCTATCTTGCCTGAGATTGCAAGCTGGATGACCATTAATTTTTCGTTTTTGTTTCTTTTTCTCCTTCTTTTTGTTTTCTGAAGGAACATTGCAGTCCTTCCTTTCCAAAATGTAGGTAATATCCAATCTTATCTAATAGAGATGGATATACTGTAAGGGAAAAATATTTTTCCTTTACATGAGGGCGGGATTAGAGCAATTTATGTAAGATTTTTTGACTTGAATGTGCAAGAGAAGGCTCAGATTCAGTTCCTAGTCATGCCTGAAGGTGATTCTAATATATCGAAAATGTATAGTGGTTTTGGAGAAAGCGTTGCACAAAATCCAAAAAGAGAAGTATAGTCTTTTCTCCTCCTTCTGAAACTCTATCACTGTGAAAATAAGAGTCAAAAAATCATTACGCATTCATTAGAAGTTCATTAGAAGAACACTCAGTGGAATCAACATGTCTGAAACTCTTGATCTCTCATTTGGACGTTCTGGTCTCCGCACTTTGTCCTATGGATTGTTTATGCCTTTTGTATGAAATAGAGATTCAAAATAGCTCATGATCTGACCTTAGCTTTACTCTTTTGGTATAACTACATGCCGGCATTTTGCTTTGGCAAAATTCACATCATGTGAGAGTCGGAAATTAGATACCAAGTCAGTAATCTAGACAATTTTTATTCATAAAATAAAATTTGTGTTTACATGGCCTATTATCATGATTTAGCCCTAGCCAGAAATAAAAAAAACCACTCGGCCACTCTATCACTCCTCCCCCCACCCCAGGATTTGGAGGAGAATCAGAAGCAAAAGGCGAGAACTCTTGGGTTGGGATAAAAACAGTTCAACACAACAGTAAAGGGAGGAGAAAATAATTACAAGAATACTAATAAAAAGAATGTACAGAGTGCAATTTTGTCACCGCCCAATTCTCAGCTTGCTCCCAAGTAGAAAATCACCCTTCCCCAGCCAGCATCTCTACCTAAATACCAAGCATGATGTCACATGACATCATACATCCCATTTGGTTGTCTAGCCCTCCCGGCTTCTTGTGAAAATTAACCCTATCCCAGCCTAACCCAGGACACCAAAATAGGATAAAAGCCACCTTCAATGCAGAGCATATCTCCACCTTTTCACAGTGTAACCCAGGACACCAAAATAGGATAAAAGCCACCTTCAATGCAGAGCATATCTCCACCTTTTCACAGTGAAATACATTTCCCATATATTGTTATTCTATAATGATTTCTGTAACCATGCAGTAGCACCAGCAGTCTTTAGGGAATACTGTATTTTCATGCCTCTTTATATAACTACTGATTGCCCTTGCACCAAAACTATAACACACCACAACTAGTCCAATCTGTGGAGCTCATATCTTCAAACAGACCTACCGGATCCCTGATGGACACAAACTGTCAAGAAAGCTAATGGGTTCCTGGGGTGCCTTAAGAGGAGTGTGGCCAGCAGGACGAGGGAGGTTCTCCTTCCCCTCTACACTGCCCTAGTGAGGCCTCTGGAGTACTCTGTCCAGTTCTGGGCTCCCCACTTCAAGAAAGATGAAGAGCTACTGGAGAGAGTCCAGAGGAGGGCTACAAGGATGGTGAGGGGACTGGAGCTTCTCATCTCTCCTACGAGGAGAGGCTGAGGGAGCTGGGCTTGATCAGCCTGAAGAAGAGAAGGCTGCGAGGGGACCTAATATATGCTTACATATATCTCAAGGGTGGGTGTCAGGAGGATGGGTCCAAACTCTTTTCAGTGGTGCCCAGCAACAGGACAAGGGGCACAAACTGAAGCATAGGAAGTTCCGTCTGAACATGAGGAAGAACTTCTTCCCTCTGAGTGTGATGGAGTGCTGGAACAGGCTGCCCAGGGAGGCTGTGGAGTCTCCTTCTCTGGAGATATTCAAGACCCACCTGGACAAGGTCCTGTGCAGCCTGCTGTAGGTGACGCTGCTTCAGCAAGAGGGTTGGAGTAGATGACCCACAGAGGTCCCTTCCAACCCCTACCATTCTGTGTGATTCTGTGTAAACTTCCTCCTTTCGCTTACTTACAAACAGGCAGGGCTTTTATCTCCTTGGGTGGGACAGTGTATTTTTGATCCCTCAGGCTTCCTGGTATCATAACAGCAACTCAGCAGAGATGGTCCAGCTATTTCCTCTGTCAATCTCCACCAGTATTCTTGACAGAGTGACTGCAGCTGAATGATAGCAGGTAATTTCCAGCACCTATTTTCCAATGCTAAAGAGTCAGAATAAAAGTTGCACTGGCAACATTGAAGGAAAGAAAAAAAAGGGAAAGAAGGAGAACAGAGAGAAAAGGAGGGAAAGGCAAAGGCAAAGGGAAAGGAAAGGGAGAGAGGGAAGGGGAGAGGGAAGAAAGGACATTTTTCAGAGTAGAATTGTCTAATATAAAGGTAAATGTCTGCATGATTTCCTAAACACTGGGTTAGAAATCTCAGCCATGAGAGTTCATTAAGTTCATTTAAGCTGTATATCTATGTCAATATGAAGGCACATGCATGTTGTTTTATAACCCAGGACAACAGCCCATTTTCTAGAAAATCTACTGTAAGTGGAAACATACATAGGAAAGGAAACAAATGGGTTTAAATTACATTCTGGTTGGAAGGGGAAAGGCCATGAACTCAATCTAGTCTTGCAAATGCAAAAAAAAAATACTTTTCAGAGCTTCATTTATCCTCAGAATTCATGAGATCTGCTCAGCCTCATTAGAGTGTAGTGGTAGAACAGGAGTAAGGTGATATGTCACTGTTCTTTCAACAAGAAGATGGCACAAACCAAGTAAAGTAGGTAGAAATACTTGGAGAAAGCGAAGGAATTATTCCCTTTGCCTATTGCTTAGCATAATACAGACTAAAAAAAATCATTTAAAGCTTATATGTCTGTAAAGCCAGTTCTCACAAATCTCCAACAAGGTCAACTACCTCTAAAAAAAAATTGTACAGTTCATATTCCAATTCACATACACATACATATGTATACGCAGATACACATATTTATGCATATAGATATGTATGCATACACAAAATTTTACAGTGACCAATCCCTTCCACCATCCACCTGAACCTTTCTTTGAGAAGTATTTAGTCTTACAAAATTCCATTATCTTTAAGGATTCTCTTTTTTTCTGTAATTTATGAAATATAGTATGTAATGATACCTTTCTTCACCTTTGCTAAAGGCTTTCTATTTTCCATCTCAGCAGCATCTTTAAGTGCCTAAGATGACAGAATAATGGGAAAAGAAAATGTTCTGTTCTCCTTCTTCAGAAGTGAGTTCATGCCCATGGGATGTGCCAGATTTTAGTGCTAGAAAACTAAGTCCTCTTATGCACTACGTATAAACTACTGATGCGGTTTTAACAACGATAGCACAAAGAGCTCTGCCTGAGAAGCTTAACTGTGCACAAGAATGACCAACTTTAGAGACAGAAGAGTACTTCAGCGTCAGTTAGCTTCTTGGAAACTGGGACATTGGCATCATCAGAAATTCCATCACTTCATGAAAAATAACTGTTATTTTCAAATCAGAACAAATTGCTGGATTTTCTACATTTCTCCACAAAACTGAAATTGTTAAGTATTCCCTGCCACCCTGATCTCATTTGAGCATTTGAGATCCTCTAAGAATTATTTGATTTATTTGATATTAGCATGTATACAATGCCCACCTGGTTGAATTTTTTATGAAGTCAGTTTCATATACTAGTCATATTCTGATTATTATCAAACTAAAATAAAATGAATTTATTCTTTTTACATTGACTTTTTTGTTTTTCATTTTTTTCTTGCTGGAAATATACTCAAGACTGAGATGTCCTTTACTATAATAATTTAGTAGTACATAAAAGTGAACATTATTTTTTTAATTAAAACATCCTCCTTTAATCCTTTTTTGGCCAGCCACACAACTGGAGTGACTGCATAGCAGCAACTGGATTGTGAAGGACTTAAGACTAATATTAAAATACTACTTCACATCAGTCACTTAACAGTTTTTAAGCCTGGACTGTCATAATACTCTGCTTTCAGTCTGTAGATACCACTCCATTTAGCTTTGAGTTGTTAGACAGAACTAGAGAAAGTTGCTCGGTCTGCAATTTATGTTTGTCATCAAACATACTGTTAGACATTAACATCAGAAAGTGGTAGTTACAAACACCTATGGCATTGTCATCCATGCCTATAGAATATCATGATACATAGAAAGAGACAACCAAGCAAACGTACTCAGAAAAAAGCATGAAAGTACATGTGTACCTACACATGAGTTTGCATTGCCTGGACTACGTACAGCACAAGTCCTTGTCAGTCAAAATGGATACCTGTGAGAAGAATGAATAAAAATTCAATTCCATAGAAAAGACCATTGCTGTCTGATGGGGTAAAACCTCCAGCTCCATCTTGATATAACTTCATATTCCAACATGATCAGTATTACGGAAAGGTTTGTTTAAATTAACATTTTCAGGAAAAAAGTAAATTTAACTTTTTCTAAAACTGCCAAGCTACTTCTAAACAGCTGTATAGAAGGACATGTTAATAATCTACATCCAGCTGATTCACACAGTTGCAGTGTTCAGAAGTTTTCGTCACTGGAGACATACTATTACTGCAAATTTCTTGCTGTTTTGTCTTCAAGTATAAAATATTGTAACTGTAGGAAGAGAAAGTGGGATTATAAAGGCGGACAGCACAACTCCTAAGTAAATAAAACAAGGCCTGGAGGAGCTCAGTAACTTCCAGGATTCACTTTAACAACTAGATGGAGCATTGTTGTGAAATAAAAGAAGGCATAGCTGAATTTTTGGTCCAGAGAGGTAGCAATGACTGCTACCTCTTTTCTTACACTAATTTAGCTCTTCTGACTATTCTCAGCATGGTATGGCATTCTGTTACTTCTTTCCCTTCCCTGTCAGTCACTGGGATTTATGTGTGATTTAGTGTCTCCACAGTGCCCTGTCTCCAGGAAGAGCAGACTGGCAATTAATCCATATTAGAAGCCAGCAGAAAACTATGGATCAAGATTGGTACAAAGGGCCCTTTAAAAAATACCGAGACTCATATCATTGGCCAAGGCCTAGGTAAGACAAGGCACTGTTCTCTGAAGAGTTAGACATAAGCAGCTGCCCCCAGACACAGGGGAAAAATGCACAGACTTGATTTTGGGCTTTAGAACTTTAACTCTACCAGTTGCATATGTATATTACTGGTTATACATATTACTGTATATACATGCCAATTACGTGCATGGACAAACACCTCTCACAGGTTCAATAAATAATTTTCTTTCAGATAGGATCATGCACTGCTCTGACCACCACGTTGTTTAAATGGTGCATCCACAATTCCTTTTCTAGCCATTTGTCTGGAAATCAGTTTACTTAGTGACATGGCTATGTCTGCAAAAGTACGGATCTTGTTACCCCTCCCACTGCCATTTCTCATGCATACCTACATATGACAGCTAGGAATGCTTGCCAGGCTGTGCAGGCATGTGACAAACCCTAAACAGGCATGCCATTAGTGTCTTCTGTCACCACTCTAACATGAGGATTAACTGGTGCAAAAGCGGTTCAGTCAGCCTGCTACCTCAAGCTGAATTCCATCCACTAAACTTAACTACTGTATTTATATCTTTCTACAATTACGCAATTTCATGTGAGCAACTTACAGAAAACAAAAAAAAACCCCAGGAATATTTCACCAAGATCCAAAAAGCCTCATTTGACAGAAGTGTTAATGATACGCTTAAGCAGGTAACAGAAGAGGAATTTAATTCAGGACCCTCCCTCTCCCTCCCGGCTCTGCCTCAATGCAGTTTGTTTCTCATGTAGGTTCATCAGAAGATGCATTTTCAAAGGACAATACTTTAAAAACGTGGCAGAAGTATATTTTATTGTGTGTCACACGTAAGGAATTACACATTTATTCTCTCTGGTACATCTGCTAAAAAGCTGAGACCTATCTTTTCACTCCTCTTAATTTATACCTGCATTTTTGTGCTTCCAAATACATTGGTGGTGCAAGTCAGGGATTTTGCAACTCAAATGATCTGATTTATCATTGCCATCAAGTACCTTGAAGTGCACACTTTCTTGTGACCACTGAAATGGAGGTACAAAGGAAGATCTGTCTTTCAAAAACTCATTCCTCTCATAAGCTGTCAAGAAATACCAGGTAGAGGGGAAAAAATGAGAACTACAAAATAAAATATAATGAAAGGTGCAGTACAGATCTGTAAAACTACATCAACATATCATGAATGTTGTGGTAAGGTGCCTTTTATCTTACTCCTTTGCACTCCTGCTTTTCCTTTTTATGCAAAGAAATCTCAAGGTCCCAGTACTAAACCCTGAAAGCTAGTCCTTTATCAGCATCTCTGATAAGCTTTTCTACAAGCTTTTAAGGAGTCTTGGTCTCAAAATGTTGTGGCAAATGACAATGTTCAATTAAAATTCAGCTTGAAATAAGAACTTTTATGCCTGCTGTAACATATTGCTTAATAAGCTATTACAGGACTATAGTGCTGACAAACTGTGTGTTGGAGAAGATTTTAAACTTATAATTTTTTTAGAAATCAAAAAATTCGGACTTGATTGTAATAACCTGAAAAAATTTTTGTGACTCAGAACATATACGTATATTTATGTATTACAGATCTTGCTGAAAGCTCTGGAAATTCCTTTCACCACATAGTACTTGCATGAATGATGGGGTTTTGTCCTTTCTGCTGCTTATTTTTTCTTGTTTTTCCTTGTCGTTGATTCTGAGGACAGCACGCTCTTTTCATCTTGCTAGAGATATGGCTCTGCATAAATCTCTCAGGAGATCTTACTTTACTCAAGCAAATTTATGGTAAAAAAATAAAAAAAAGGATTGCTTCCTTATGTCTGTATAATTTCAGTTGTGTAAATCAGTGCATTGACCTCAAAGACAACCTGACTTTATTGTGGATCCCCCTTGTTCACAAAGTTTGGGTTGTAAATTATAGTAGCTGTAAAATCTTTTGCTTCCATGTTATGCAGCAGTAGATTACAATTTTTTCAGTAAGTGTTTGCACATAAACTTTTATTTTCCTTGTACAGAAACAAATCTAGAGAGAAAAAAGAAAAACAAAGAAGAAATAAAACAGAAAAAAATAAAGAAGTTGTGAGGAAGAGTGAAAACTGAGACTTGTTGATATATATTTTCTTGATGACCTGGTTGAAAATGTTATCTGGTTTGGAAGTATCAAGCAGTTTTGCTAGTAACCTGAGACGAAGCTAGGTAAAGAATAAAATACATCTAGAAAGCTTCATGTAAACTACAGAAATGAAAAAATAAAAAATATATATGTGTTAATTATAGGGTGTAGACCTAGATTTGCATTTCCATAAATCCTTCTTTTGAATTGTTATATTGGCTAGTAATTAAGAGACTTGTGACAAAATATTTGATTTATATTCTCAGCCAGGTCTGGACGCTACTAGGTACTGATTTCAGTGGAGTTTTAAGATGTACCTGCAATGTTTTTTGTGCTGTCAGATATTTCTGGAGTGCCCATGGAGTTTATGGGGACATACCAAACTTTCAGCTCTGGGAGAATTTTGTTTAAAACATGAAGTCACAACATTAGCAATGGAGCAAGGCTGTTGTATCAGTTTCCTATATATATCTAGAATAAAATCAGGGTATTGCATTTTTTTTGTAACAGAACAAAATCAAATTAAATCATGTAGCACATATATAAAATTCAAATTTCATTAGATCTCAAAGAAATCACTTCCTATGAATTTAGTGCTTGAATCTAATTCATTTTTAGCCAAATATACAACATCAAAGAAATGCATGGAATTTGTTGTAGACAGTCTGTTTTACATAAGGTTTATTTGATCATGACAGAGAAAATCTAAGATCACCATTCCTAACGTCACACAAAAAAGGTTGAAAAATTGATTTACAAACTGCTAAAAAAAATACTTTCCAAATAAAGAGAGGGAAAATATTACCCTTCTTCTGATTAGTCTCTGTTTATGTTTTTTTTTTTTGTTGTTGTGTGTTTTGGCTTTTTGATGTTCTATTTGGTTGTTTGTTTTTTTAAAGTGAGCTGATTCACTTTTGCTACACCAATTCAGTGTATATTTTCTAATCTTTGTATATACAACCTATACAAAGTGTTAATAGGCCAGCAGCACAGGTCAGAAATACTTCTCTATTATCTTGTCTATGATAATCCATTTTCTGAATCTTGTACAAAACTAAGCAGAACAGCTAGTCTAAGCTATTTAGAAGTGAGTTAGTCATAAAGAAGAGAGAAAACCCTTCGACAACTGATAATTTTACATCATGTCAAAGATCTTTACCATTAAAAGTAAATACTGCATTCTTCAATCTGAGCTATGTAATACATTTCTGTAAGGAACCCAGAGATTAGACATTGTTCATTACTGGAGGATTTGCAGGACTTTTAAGTATGATATGTAGTGATACCTGCTACAAAGAGAAGAATATTGTCTAAACAGTGTGAAAATAAATGCTGTATTCACAGATAAGGAGAGCAGTTTTAAATCCATTTTAAGAGTCACACAAGTAGGTGTCAGCCATTGTAATTAATGACACAGGTTGGAAAGTTGTAAGAGACCAAAATTGTGTTTATGGATTAGTAATCTCTTGTGGCCACAGGTGTCCAGAAGTGTTTCTTCTCTTCAGAGGGAAAAAAAAATCAGAAAGAGGGAGAGGTGTGACAGGTTAAACCTGAGTAATTCATACTTCAGTATGGAGCTTCCAGCAAAGAAGTAAGGGTGAGCCCCTGAATTACTCCTGCCCCAGCTACCGTAAATATTGCTTTGCAGCAGTGAAATCTTAATTAGTGCTTTTCTTTCATTTAACTATTCCAGTGGGTAAGAGATGCCTTGTACCAATTTTTATCTTTTCACTCCCCATCTCCCTCCCCTGATCCCTTTTCTTTTTTTATTTTTGTACCTCAGATTTCCAGGGGTAATGGTGTCTACAAATTAAACTAACTGGCCACAGTGTTCTATGATTATTGTCCAAGTGAAACATATTTATCATATTCGCTTTTTAATTTCCTGTTCTAAGATTTCTGTTAAACACATATTACTCATGAATGACAAAAGGATGAGAATAACATGAGAAGCTATTTCCCAGGGGGAGCAGGTACGTTCAGAGTGTGTTTATTACTCAGCTAATGCTCTTCACCAATAACTGATTGCACATTCTATTAAATTTTGTGCTCTGCTTTCTAAAAACTGTATATGTTATCAGGTGGGGTTACACGTGTTAGTCCACTGAGACCAATGACGTCTACTGCCTCTCTTAACACTTCAGGACATTGTCTTTTTTCCTCCTAGTCTCTCGTCATCTCTCCCACCCTGGCCTCATGGTTGCGTGTTGGCTTGAGTAAGAACGCCAAGTAGAAGTGCCCAGAAGTTCTGTTCCCTGTGTTGCAAATGTAAATTAGAGATCCATGGACAATTTCAGCTCTCATAAAATCTTACTTTAAGGCACCCTGGCTTGAATTATTAGTGCATTGCAGTCTGTTTTAATTAATATAGTTCATTAACATATAATAAGAATTCAGAAATGTAATTGAAAATTGTTGAAAAGAATCTGACTGATAATAAAAGATCAATACTCAGGTGATATTATTGGTTTTAAACACATAGGAACAACATTAAATATCATCTACATTGGGTGCATATACTTTACATCTGGAAGAGACCGCAGGTGAGCATTGCACACAGTTACCACTGAGCTTCCTTCTCTTCCCAGCCTCCTTCCTCTGGGGTGTAGAAGCTGCTGTGTGATTTTGGAACAGAGTATGAGAAGCCTTCTGTCCTTGGATATCCGATGCTATTTTTTTCTTCTTTCAATTTTCCTCTTTATGAAATACAAATACATAGTTTGACTGTGACTGCCGTGACATGGGAGCATTCAATGTGTAAACAGAGTGTTTGGCTATTTGTGGTGTGTTCTGATTACAGTCTTTTGTAAATGAAATTAATGTGCCTCTTTTTCATGTGTTACAAAGCCATACCTCAGTAAATATACAGCATGGAGTAAGGGGCAAACACGGGATTTCTGCATTCTGTCTGTGTCTTTCCTATTTCACTGAATTCTGTGAATTTCAATTGCCATGTCTATAAAATGCAGTACTGAAATTTAAGGTACTTTACCAATACTGCTGCAACTGTGGGGACATCCCTGCCCCAAATTTAAACTGACTTTGGTAAAACAGACCTGAGTGTGCTCTAGCACTTGCCTTTCTTCCAGTCTGAAGTCTGCTGCTGTGCTGTACTCTACAGCAGTTATATTGTGTAATATCTCAGTTAAAATCTAACATTCAGATACCTTCAGGACCTGCAGTCACATCAGAGCTGTGTGTTAACCAGTATCAGCAACTTCAGATGTTGAACTAATGATAAATCAGAAACTTGACCCCCTGGACTCTCAAATTAGGTGGACAGACAGCTATAAAAGTGATTCAAAGAAAGCAACTCCCAAATCTGACAGTGGTTAAACTCTTAAATATTCTGCATTTTAGTCCTTATGCTGAATAAAATAGAGCCAGGGACCGACCATTGACTATGAGGCCAGCTAGCCCCAGCTGACTTGTAATACATGCTGTTTATGCTGGCCCACACCAGCTAGTTGGAGGAAGTTAGCTGGGGCAGTCCATAATAGATCAAGTCCACAGTGAAGAAGTGTAGGTCCAGCAATCCGTCTGGCTCGCTTTTCTTTAACAGCACTTTCTTCACCAAATTATGAATGCGTACGGGTCTATTCATCCCACCTACCACGAGACATCTGACTGAAGGACTAAAGTTGTCTTGTTTAACTAGACTCCCTTCACAATCAAGGAGAGAAACACACGTGCCCAAAAGACAATTCATCCCACGTAAGAACTTAATGAAGGCAGTATCATGAGTCTAAAGTCAGGCAAAATAAATCTGTTTCCTATTGCTCTCCATTGTCTCTGGAGGAGCCAGAAAAATACTCTGTCTTTCACTAAGGTGGCAGGATTTAGGCACTAATTTCTTTCTTATTGACCTAAACTTCATATAGTGTGACCACCTGTCTTCCCTTCCCTTAAACGTTTTTTTTAACCGAACAGATTAAAAAAATAAGATATTAAGTAAAAACATTCTTTTGATACTTTTATTGAAATATGTGTTTTCAAAAACCTTTTGCCAAATAATCTGCCACGATATATCACTTACATTTAATCACTACTTTGAACATCAGGCTTAGAAGAGGTCCATCTGAACATCTCTCGGTATCTGGCAGTAACAATTTTTGCAAGGTTGGATCAAAGTTTATTAATAGGCATTCTGCAAATGTAGGGAATAATATGACATTGAGTAGGAAGAACAGATGTAACACCAATGAAGTTTCCTACAGCTCAACGGATGGGTAAGTTTTGCTTGTTGGTTTGTCTGATTTTTAAATTCACATTCTTTTGCTGTGGAATCAAGATCATAGAAAATAAGGACCAAATTACTCTTATAAGTAACGGATTACTATGTCCTCTCTTACTATAATCTTATCTCTTTAACCACTTATACAGTAATTGTTCAACAGAAGACTGACACTTATCTCTGTTTCCTGGTTGTGATCCTGCAGGATTGCAGCCATTAAAGATTCATCAAGCAGAAGAAGTGCAAAGTCTTTCTTGCCCATTTTTCAAGCATCTTTATTAAGGTTTCTCTTTTTTCATTTACCTGTAGCACATGATCTCTCCAGTAACTATGTGCTGGTACTTGATGTTCTTTCTGCTCAACAACAGGGTCAATTAATTTTTTTTAAATTCCTTTTGGATTTAGTTTCCTTCTCTTGGACTAGCAAATCAGACTGAGCAGAGTTGGAGAACAGCTGTCTGTTCTTTTTCCACAAGATTTATGTATTTAAATTCTTGATTACAAAGGTTGGACATTTATAGAAAGTGAAGCTATGGACAAGCAAAGTATTTTTAGTATTTGGACTTGAGTCAATGAAGATAGTGTTGGATACTATAAAAATACAAAAATTTTAAGTAAAAACTTTGATCTCAATGTGAAGAATTTTGTTCAGTATGTTGCTTTCCAGATTCTCTGAACTTTTATTAGATGTTTGTATCAACAAGAAAATACCATTTGCTATGTCTCATGAAACATATTCTTAACTGGACATTCTTAACATGTCCATTTTCTGATGAAATATCTTCTTAACTGCACTTAACTAAAGCTGATTTCACCTGCTTGTATAGATTTTGCATATTTTTAAATGGCTTATTAAATGAATAAATAAACAAACAAACATTATGTTTGCAGTGTACCTCCCTTGTTTTTCATCACCCAGAGAGTAAAAGACCTGCATATTAGGTCCTGTTCTTCCAGAGAGAGCTTATGGTCTTTCCTTATATGTGTCAGAAGAGTGTTAATGTGTGTAACTGGCATATTAAGAGAGATAGTGAGGAAAGGGACTTGAACACTTTGATTCATGAATCCTTCCAGCTGCAGCAAACCATGCCTTATACTCAGATGTAAGTCCTAGAGTCAGAGGAAGGGCAGGGAGGGAGAAGTATTACAAGTACAGGACAGACCTAATGCCCCAGAATACATGTGCATTTCACAGTAGGTTGTTCCTGGATTGAAAAAAAAAAAAAAAAAAAAAAAAAAAGAGAAAAAAA
>Ga0065711_1042336_pt1 | contig 15453 bp, 5 predicted proteins | sample Hoacrofraction12_FD_59098 | JGI IMG/M metagenome (GOLD analysis project Ga0065711, IMG submission 59098) | Hoatzin crop microbial communities from Cojedes, Venezuela - Epithelial fraction 12 v2 (version 2) | ecosystem: Host-associated > Birds > Digestive system > Esophagus > Crop | place... | reverse complement strand
TTTTTTTTTTTTTTTTTTTTTTTGGCTTTGATGAGGCTTCTATAAAAATCTTGTGTCCAGTTTTGATTTAGTCCTTTCTAGAAGGATGGGGAAACACTCAAAAGAGTTCAACAAGGTAAGCCGAAAAATCTCCCAGAACATGGAAAAAACCCCATGCGGTGTCATTCTTGGGAAACTCTATGCAGTATATGAGTGAAAGGGTTGATAGGCAACTTGATCACTGTCTTCGGATTATTACATATGGAAAGGTATTCTGTAGTGAGAAGCTATTCAGTCTTTCAGACAAACGTGTAAAAATCACTGGAAGGCAAAATCAAACTGGACAAAAGTATTTTCCTAGGAGTACAGTTAAGCAAATGCTGAAGCTTCTTACCAGGGCAGGTAGCCAGCTCATTAGTCTCTGAAGTCTTTAAAATGGTCTCTTTCTGCAAGACAAACTGTAGTCCAATTTCGAGGAAAAGTGTCATGTCCATTATGAACAGCAGATCCAGCCAAATAAAACAGAGTTTCTTTCTGCTCTCAGAGTCTATGGATTTTTGAGCAAGGGAATAAAATTCAGAAAGATTATTTGTTTTTCTTTTTTTGTTGGAGCTTGAACTTCGACATAGTCTGGTGCGGGGTCACTGACATCAGCTGGAAAACTCATTTACTTTCGTAACTTTTTTTAAAATCAGCCTTATATATTCCAGAAATTTTCATGATATCTGAGATCAGGTGGCCCCACTGCCTGCCAGATGTTGCTATTGAGTGTAAGCAACCTTCCAGCTGCCCAGAGAGTGGCCTAGAGTCCATTCATGGGAATACTTTCCAAATTGTTGTTATGTTTTCTTTTTGTGGGTGTTGACAGAGATTGACACTGGATAAAAGGATCTATGTTAGCAGTTAAGCATTTTCTGTCTGCCTAGGTCGTACATTAGGAGTCACTTCTTTAGACTAAATTGCTTGTAGGGATTGCGACACTGATGTTAAAAAACACCTTCCAAATTGCTTTGCCCTTGTCCAAAGTGGGGTCTGCCTCTCACACCTCTCTTCTACCTTTCCAACCATGATTAGCATTTCCCATCCTTTCCACAGCTATCTTTTGAGGGAGTTTTTTTACTCTCAGCACCTCAGGGGTGCCCCTTCCTCCTGGAAAAAAGCCATTCACTTTGGGGTGGGGTTTGTGGGCTCCTCTCAAAGGGCCTGTGAAAGACAGATACCTGAGAAAGAAAACTTTTGTCAACAGGCGTAACTTAGAGCAAGGACAGAATTTAGATTTAACTAATGGGTTATAGAAATAGTAAGGAGGGAGAGAGCAAAAAACCTATTTTTCTCTCATTCTCACTCTCCTTTAAGTGTTGTTATAGATCATTTATCCTGAACGGACTTTTAAGTAGTATACTTGAAAATACATTATGCAGACCCTATTTACTTCTCCCACTTCTATAAGAGGAAAGAAAATACTAGTGGCTCTCCAACCAGGATAATGCCAATTGCTTACGCAAAGAAGCAAGGGAAGAACAGCAAACCACAGACATCAAGGATTAAGAAAAAGTGAATTAATTTCTGAATACAATTACCAAGAGGACATTCCAAAGAGAAATTCAGTACACAGAGTAACTTGACTCTGGACAACTCTATGTAGATACTTCATATGACTTCCATCACCAAATTATCTTGGGGATAATGGTTTAGTGAAGATAGACGACAAACTAGTCCATAAACATACACGACAGGCATACTTGTTATGCCATTAGAAGGTTACAAACACATTACTCTGGTAGAGGGATGCAATTAGGATACATTTTACTGGAATGGTAAGACTTTGGATGCACTAACTTAGTTTCAAGTTTTACTGCTCTCTCTCCCTTTTTCCAGGGCTTGTATAATGTTCACCACTTAGTGAGAAAGTTCAACCACCAAAACCTTTCCAGTTGTACACAGACATGATGATACTAGATGCTGCCTGGAGACTGAGGAGAAAATTTTGATTGGAGCTGAAGAAAAGCCGTGAAGAATTATGTGCCATTGCTTTGAAATGTGAGTTGGGTTTGGGTTGGTTCATGTTTACATAGAAAAGTAAAACTTGATCCTACTTCTGCTGGAAGTCCTGACCAAAAACTAAGCATGAAGACATTTTTTCATGGTCCTGAAATAGAGGTAACTCCTTTCTCCTGTTCATGTCATGTAGTCAGGAAGTTCACTTTGCTGTTTCACAGTGACTGAGAAGCAATAGTAGAAGCAGCTTGGGGGAAACATTTTGCACCTCACACAGGTAGATTATCTACCTGCAACAGCTGCTCTGTAAGAAAAGCTGGAGACCACTTTTGGAATTTATGAGTGGGTTTCAGCTTCACAGTCAGGCACCTAACTGTAGGTGTTTGCAATGCAGAAGTCTACATGGGATGAAGGTGTTTAAAATCTTGCTATACACAGGACATACAGTCAAAAGAGCCTAGAGATTACTTTGGGTCACCAAAAGTAGTTGTCTTTTTTGGATGACCTAGACTCTATGTTGCATCTCCATTACACCTCCAATACTTTAAATCTGAAGTGGATTGTATCCTGGTAGTCAAATATCAGTGCTGGTGAGAGGGCTGAGAAGAAGGCAAGGAAACATGAGTTTATAAGCTCTAATTTTGGACAGTGAAAATGGAAAGTTAAGAAAAATGAAGAGGGTTTGTTTTCTTTTTTTGCATCAACTAGAAAACATATATAATTTGTGTAAACTTGTTAATTGTTTTTAATTACAGCTCATTCACAAAGTGCATGTTAATAATACCATATTCCTAATGGATGTTCCTGATACAGGCTACAACTCTATGCCTCTAAACAGTGAACTTTCTCTATATGAAGATGTACTGCAGTAAGCGGTTCCTGAGCTTTTCTGGCCATAACCTCCCAGAGCATGTTGTATCATCTGCTCTGCTGAGTTCATGAGCCCATTTGGATTCATGTACCCTCTAATGTATCAGTGCTATGCCTTTGATTGTAGTTGCAGGTTGGTCCAGCCAAAGAGATAAGGCATAGAAGAAAGCAGACAAAGGCCAGACATTCTACAAAGAAAACATCAGTAGGTAATACAAAGAAGATCAGGCTGAATGATGTATTTCATTGTTCTTCATAAAAAATAAAAGCCAACACTAGGAAAGATAGTGCTCTGAGTGTGCACGCTTTAGCTTGAACAGGCCAGACTGCCCCTAGCTCCTTGGCGACACACCTCTGTTGGAGTCCTGTAGGATGAAAAGATTTTGGTTCACCTTAGGAACAGAAGACTAAGATGCAGTCTGGTGCATTGCCTCCCTGCAGCAAGTGAAAGAACTGAAACTTTCCCACCCTCTGTTTTTTCCATTTAGACCTTGCCCAAAGTCACATTCATTTGGTAAGACCAGTCCAGCAGAGAGCTGTTGGAGGCTGTGAAGGCTACCTCTTACAGTTTCCCCTCCTCCTCTTATATCTGCTAAGACTTAGCATTTTGAAATAGTCCTTCAGAATAGGAAGCTGCACCCAGGGTGAAAGCAGTGGTTGGTGCACTGAACTCCTGAAGGATCACAAGGCACAACAGGTCAATGAGAACAACCAACTGAGTGAGAGACGTTCTGCTGATTTCTCACAGTGATGCAACCTTTAGGAAATATTGATGAAAAATGCAGGCATTGGTTGGGTCTTCAAATGAGACGATATCTCATTTGTAGGATTTTTTTTTTTTTTTAGTCGAAGAAGCTGCAGGGCCTTCTGAGGCGTCTTCTGAAGTTAGTTTGTAATAGAATATTAACGATCAGGTATCTGTCTAACTGCAGTCTCTGTTTCTGCTGCAAAACGTTTCACAAAGTATTTTATCTCAAAAAAATGCAGTTATCGATCTTAGCTTTCTTTTAATTGATACTTTCTCTTTGTAACCAGAAGAAACGAGGAGAGATTTTTAGTAGTTGTGTGCAAAGTAAACACAACTTGGATGAAAATTACATAGTGTTATCTAGCAAAAAAAAACCCCAAACCCTATAATCTGACACACAGCACACTTCCTTTGAGTTTGTCTACGTATCACTGAAAGGAAACACACAATATAAGAATGAATACAATTACTTGCACATGCAAGTTTAAGCAGTTTATCCTGCAGAAACAGAGGAATCTTAGGATGCCTTTTTCGATTCTGTTCTTGATGTCTGCAAACTACTTGCAAGAAGATACAAATATTGCCCTGTACCTCTATCTGTCTCCAGAGTTTACTCTGGTCAACTGGCTTTTGGATGACTACAGTTAGCTGAAATTAACCTTCTCCAGAGTCAGAGCTGATAGCAACATTGTCCACAAGCCACACACCCACAGACAATGATTGTTGTAAGCTTTCAGATCAATTTTTAGCAGTAATAGGGCATGGGATTAACCAAATTCTAGCTCCCATCTAGTCTTCCTCCTTTCAACATTTTATCTGGACTTTACTGATACAGGTTTTGAGTGTAGCAAAGCACATAATGGGCTTTTTTTTTTACCTTCTTGGTCTTCTTCAGTCCCCTGTTCCCCTGTTCCTGCCTTTTGGCAATTTGGGCTATCAGTTTCCATCTTTCTTCTGCCAGAGAAATGGAAGCAAGTAGTCCACAGACAGGTGCTTAGGAAGACTCTCCTCTACACTCTTTATCTGTGTTACTCTGCACACATGGAAACATGATGTCTCATTTTTCTTCTCTCCTCTGTCCCTTTTCTCTTCAAGACCCACTTCTGCAAGTGATACTTAAAAAACTCCGCCAAAAAATAGTGGTGGAACAGCTCTGTAATGACAGAAATCATTATTTATTCATTTATAAAAGGGATACTTGAAAATTATTCAGAATCATCATGCTGTGACATTGCTAACCTATGTAATGAGTAGGAACCCACTATTCTTTCTTTCTCTCCTTCTTTCCTCATTCATTCTCACCTCTGTCTTGGATTAAATTAGAAAGCAAGCTCTTCAAATCAGAGACTGCATCCTCCTGTATCTTGGGGACTTGGAGTGCAATAATCGTGAGAAACCTAGGTTACATATAAAAGTTATGATTCATTGGAGACCTGCATAAATTGTGAATAATCAAAATTAATTATATACTCTGGGTCAAGAATGATACAACTTGTGAATGATCAGAATATTAGAATGATCAGAAAAAGCTTGTGTCTTCCTCTTCAGGAAGAGCTCTCAATAGCAACACTGAGGAGAGAGGCAGAGAAAACAAATGAAAGGTGAGGTAGGAAGAAGACAGTATATGTTTGTATGGCAGCCTGTTTACTGCAGAAAAGTTTTGAAAGAGAGTGAGCACTAAATATGATCTCATTTTGTTACAACTCCAAGAAAGAACACATTTATCCTGAATGGAAGGCAACCAATATGTCTGCCAGGTTCAAAGATGCTTCCTATGCCCTCCCATGCTAAATTGTATGTAGGCTGACATACACCTATTACACTACTGTTGCACCTGAGGACACAGTTGCAGAGTGTTCCTGAACACATCAGCAGGCAGAACAGCCAAAAGACCATATGAAATGTCACACAGGCAATCTGCAGTATTCCCCAGGTTACGGACCCTTCAGCTATTGCTTACAATCAGATTGTGGCATTTTCCTTTCACTGAGTTTCATGAGGTTTAAACAACAGTTTAGAACCTGATGCAATTCCTTATGTTAGACATTGATATGGTAAATAAAGTACTTTTATCTGGAAAGAATACTGACTTTCACCATTGAAAGGAAGAGCAGGACATGGGGCATCAGTCCCATGTGAGTATGGCAGAATGCTGGGTTTAGTACAGATCAGAAACTTACTCTGATGAAACATTCCCTGAAGAGCATATATGGGCCCCGTGGATGTGGAGGTCATGTGCTGGAAGAGTATGTGGTTGAGTTAGCTTATTGAGGGCCTTTTCAAATATAGTGCTGACCAAAAGTAATCTACATAAAATACATACTCTGTAGAATAAATTGCGTCTGAAATCAGCAATTACTTTTGGCAAATGGTTTCCTTCGTGATTATAGCACCTCAGAAGACCAAAAAAAAGGAAAATCTCACTTAGGAGAAATTGATTCCCATTGTAAATGCACACTCTATGGGAGCAAAGCTTAGCTAAAGGAAATAGATGTATGTATATACAAAATATAAGTCAGCTTCTTCCTATTTGTCAAGTCCTTGATGCACACTTAGCTTTCCACTCACACATGCAAATTCTGTGTAAAGTATTAGTGTTATCTTTCTAATCAAATTTAGCATGGCCAGGATTTTGGTTACACACTAGTACATATTGTCCTTGCTAATACAGTACATAGGATGTGTCTGTATGAAAGAAAAATGAATTCAGTCTAATTGGGAAAAATACTACGGTTTTATCTGAAATGCAGATCTATCAACTCCAAAAGATTTTATATAAATATTTACCCAACTTTAAGTGTAGTGCAAATGACATAGGTTTGTGTTAGAATTCTTCTTAATTTCTGGCATCCTATTTGGTATTCTGCAGGAGAATTTACTGCGATATATATGTAAACAAAGAAGATGATTGATTTATGTTATGAGAAGGGCATAAATAATTTGCAATTGCCCAATTGTATACCTAAGTGGGGTAATAGCTTTGTGTGTGACATGGTAAAAAACATAGGGGGATTTTTTTTGAAAAAATAATTTCTAAAATTACTATTGCTCTGTTATAAAAGAAAACCGGACAGACTTTATTTGGTGAGTTGCATCAGTAAAGCAGAATTGTCTTCACTCAGGTAACAAGCATTTTGTATATGGAAAATTTACTAACGAAATTCTTTTCTCCTGCTGTTGAAATCAAAAGTAATTTTGCTGAATAAAGTGGAGTCACACAATAGCAAATGGAAGAGGAAGAAATCTGACTCTGCGAAACATCCAGAAAATTGAAATGTGTGATGGCATGCCATTATACTTTTAAAGGAATAACTTATGCAGTGCACCGTATTTGCTCAGTAACACATTCTACACACCTTTAGTCATAAACCATGCTAGGGAAAAACAAATCATTGTGTCTCAATGGGAAAACACATTGCATAAAGGCAGAACGGCCACCATAGTGGCAGTCATTTTGATAAGGATGGCTATTCTGTAGGTTTTTTCTAAATTGTGCTGTGGTTTGAATCCTTTGATAGATCTCCTAATCCTACCAGCTGTTAGTATGGTCTTAAACTTTCATTTGGGCACTCAGCAGCAAAAGTGAGTGAATGAGCACTGATACCGTTTGGTGAAATGGATGCAACACTAGTAGCAAAACATTGATGTCAAAACCATTGGGTAGGTGATATTTACGCCATTAATCAGAAACTATCAGACCAATGAGCAGGTCTGGGTTTTGTTTGGCCACCTGTGCATTTTATTTTAATTATATGATACTGTATGTCCACCAACATGCTGATACCCATGAAAGGACCCATAGTGTGCATCCAGCCTGCAGGGAACATGTAAAAGTTAGGCTTTTATTCTTCCCATCAAAATATGGACAACAGTAAAACAAAAGTGTGGCTTAGAGTACAGTTGGACTTGTCCATCCATCACCAAGAAACTTTGTTAGGTTTTGCTCAGAAATGTGCAGCTGCAGATATCTGTTGGCCTTGCTTCTGACCCCTTGAGCAACCATCGATTTGTGACTATATTTTAGTCACAAAGGTCCCTACTTGGCTCAGATCGCAGTCACGGAGGTGAAATCCCCTGGTACTGACATGGAAGAGTAACTGCTTGCCTGCCAAGCACCCCGTTGCCTCTCTTGCCACCACCACAGCCTTGAGCGCCTCATCTCAGATAATTGCACTGCACATGAATAATTTTTTAATGTTTGGTTTAATACACACAGAATCTTTAAACAATAAAAAAAAAATCAGCAAACATCATCACTATCTGGAAATCTCTTTCTTAACTTAGAAAACGGTTTCTTAATGGCACAGAGGGAGAACACAACCGCAAGCTTGACAACATAATTAGAAGATTGTTACGAGGAAAGGGAAAAGCATTCTTTATACAGCTCTTACTACTTTCAATAAGATTATTCTCCCAGAATAGCTAATCAGCTTTTCTAGCTCCCCAAATCCATGTGCTTTAAGCTGCTCTCACGGTTCTTCTTAGTTGCTAAATGGCAAACAGTGACACCTCCAAAAGGGAAATTTAGTGTTAACCAAATGTGAGCAAACAGCATGATGGAGACTGCAGATAAAGAGATCTTTGGCAGATTAACAGCAATTTAAGAAGATCACACTGTTACACCTGGGTTGACAAGAGCTGACAGGGTTTGTTGATCTCTGCTCCTGTCTCCAATTTGAGTGTCATGTTTCAACAGAAATGAGAGGAATAAAAAAAAAATCCTTTCAGTACTGAACATTGGCTCCGCAGCAAGTGTTTATGGCAGCTGAAACAAAAAGGAACTAAAGAAGTAGATGAAAGGATTAAAATAAAACTGTTCATCTCTAAATGGACAGTGCTTCCTCCTAATGCTGAGTGTCCCATTCACTCCCTTGACAGAACCTCATCCCAGCCACTCACTACCCACTTTGATGTATGGAGGCTTTTTCTGCTTGCAAAATCTTGCAAAATAATAAAGGTTGAATTAGAACCAGGAAGGAGGAGGGGAATAACAAAAATTTCTCAGTAACAACAACAGTGAGGACTGGTTTTGCATTGTTAATGATACAGCTTGTTAGAAGGCTGGCTTCTTTTTTTTTTTTTCCTTCTGTAAGTCAATTACTGGGCATTTACTTACTGAGGCTCTCTGCTTGCTATCTCTGTCATTAAAGGAGTCCTCTTCGGCTGAACTTTGTCACCCTCCCTCATTTTAGAAACCTTTATTGATAAGAATGCTTATACAGGTTCTCTTCAAAAGAGAATAAATAATGACTCCCCTCTAGTAGAGAATGAGTGGCACATGAAGCTCCTCAAATGCCACTGAACTCATCAGCCACATGAAATAAATAAAAAGTGAATAAAAACCCAGAATGTATCTGGACATCTATAGAGAAACATAGCTGTGAATTGAATAAATCTGTCTTCCACTGGGGCTCACAAGCACCATTCCAGAAAGCTTAAAGTGGTGCTAAAGGGGTATAAATATAATTTAACATCTTGGAGGATCAGATATATCTAAAAATTAATTAAGTGGCTCCATGCACACCTTGCTCTATCCGGCACAAAACCCTGCTGGGCAGATGATGAAAAGGAACCTATCATTCCTTAAAACAATGATGCTACCTTGACAGGAGAAATGCACCAAGATTATCTAGACAGGGATGAGTTGAACCCTATAACATTTTGGGGTAGCTGCCATGCTGCGCAGAAACAACTTGAACTCACTTTTTCTTTTCAAGGGTGTGATTCAACTTTGCGCTTAACCTGTATTAAGTGCAGCTACTGCTGACCAGCACATTTGCTACTTCTTCCCATCACGTACTGTCTCTCATTTGCCTCTTCTGCAGGCTGTGCAGCTGTGTAGTGGTCCAACCATGAACCGTTGATTAGTTTTCCAGTAGTTGAGCAAGATGATCCAGGTCACCGCATGGTCACTCATTGAACCAGGGACCTTGGAATTGGAAGAAAGGGAGAAGAGAACGGTACCACCCTTTCTGCAGTTAGGTCACAGTCAGCATGATAGGAAATTGCACCATTAAAGGGTGACTTCATGGTCAGATGAAGCCTGTCTAAATCCAAGCTTCTAATAAAAGAGGTGGCTGCATTTACTTCCAAACTTAGCTGCATGGTCACACACTGTCCTTTGTGCCTGTGCCGATGTTTTTTGAAGCCATACGTGGACTGGATCACAAAGCTTCTTTGATTAAAAACCCAGTCTTCTTTTCCTAGTTAATTTTAATGTGTGCCATGTTTCCACATGCAGCTATGTGATCGCTTGCACCAACAGGAGGACAAAGGTGGCGTAGGGCATACAGATGTCCAGTCAGGAGCAGTGGGAAGGAGAGGTGCTCCTTTGGTGGTAATTATAGCCTTAGCTGATCACTAAACTTAGGTAACTTTCTTCTGTTATTACAAGCAAGCATTACTTAACCTGAGGCCATTGCAAACAAGAGCTGAGGAATCCAATATCTCTGTTAAAACAGACGAAGTTCCTGTGTCACACTCTGCATGTATTTTTTCAAGAGCCAAGATTTTTTTACAGCTTGATCCTTCGGCTACTGCTACTGACATCAGTGAATGGAGGTTCAGGCCCTTATCTGCAAGTGTGATCTTGGAATAAAAGGTCTGTAATGCAAAAGCTGTTGATTTTTTTTTTCTGCTAAATATCTCTATGAAGGTGGTACAGACAGTACTTTTCCTTGCTGTGTGAGCAGACAATATGAAATTTAGTCATGCCATCGAAATGGAGAATTAACCACTGATCAGAGGAATGGAAGACTGGTAGAGAGCTGGTACTGTCAGTCATCTGCAGCAGGACTTTAAGACCTAATTTTCCTAAGAGAGAATGCACTTTCCAAATTGCAGTGCAATTTTCAAAAAGTGGGAGCTGAATATTTAAATGCTTGCTTCCTCTGCACCACTGTGTTAAGCACCCAGCTGTGCTTTCACCTAAAGCCGATTTGGAAACAGCAATAAAAAAACATGCTGCATGTAGTTTACACACATAATGACATCCCTAGTAGTGCACAAATCCTTCTAACTACATTAACAGTCAGTAATTTTTAAAAGGCAATGTGGAACCCAATTAATGTCCCTTACATTAGTGATATTAATATGCCAGACCTTGTTCTAATAGTGGATATTCATGATCATACCAGGTCAGCTAAAGGGCCAAGATGCAAAATATCACTATATTTCATTCAACCTAGTCATAAAACATATTTTGTTTATTAATGTGAGCCTTAGTCAAACATGTCCTCTCCTCCCTTCTGACAGGATGGCAAAAAATCCCGGAAAGTGGGAGGATGAGGTGCCTCTTTTAAGTGGGCACCAGCATTTTAGTTAGCTAGCGGCTGAAGAGTAAGTCTGAAGGTGAGAATCATGGCTGATGATAGGGGTTGTTGTTCTGGCAGATAATCAGAAAAGGTTCTGACCCTCACCTCACAGTAAACTCAGGCTGAAGGACTTGGTACCTTTTCATTTAAAATGAAACACAGCCAACCCAACAGACATCAGCACCAGTGTTTGCCAAAATCGATGTGAAATGGGATGTTGCAAGTCACCACAAGTAACGTCTGAGAGGTAAGCTTGAGGAAAAAAACGCTTTACTCTAAAAATTTGCTAATTCCATTCAAACTTTTTTAGCTGTCAAATACAGCACCTAGGAGAACCACACAAACTGCAGAGCATACATTTTCCTCCCTCCTTTTAATTGTCCTTATTCCTGGCTATAGTGACGTCAGACCCTTACATTAGGAGAATATATCTTTTTCCAGGAAAGGCGTAAGGCCCCTCAGTTCAGGAACCGCAGGGTACCCTCTAACTGGTGGGGCAGGAGCAGTGGTGGCCCTGATGGTTTCACACCTTCCCATGACACCGGCTGCTGGCAGGCACATCACTGCGCTGGCAGGCAGATCCAGCGCCGCTCTGTCCCCAGCAAAACGTGCTAATTGCCAGCCAGTGGATTTGATCTGGCTGCTGGCAGGTTTTGGGGTGCATTTCTGAACACAGCTTTTGCTCAGAGAAAGCAGAGAGACAGTACTACAGGATGGGGGAAAGGAAGAATTATTACAGACCATTTAGAGGCAGGAGACATAAACCACTGGCAGTGCAGTATCCCGGTGTTCGTGGAGGAGGTTGAAGGCAATACTGGGAGCTAAGCATGGCTTTGCTGAGTTGTGGACCAGCGTCTCTCTCACACCTCATGTTCATCATCTCACGACCAAATTCTCCCCGAACATCTCTCATGAGTGACAGAGGTTCTGGAGTTAATGCGCTTATAGGAAGGTTAGGCTGAGGATATTAACTAACTGCTCCAGTTTTTCTGGCTTCACTGTAATGTGCCAAAGCTGTTGCAGTTAGATTACCCCATCCCCTAGTCAATTATAATGGTATTGTCAAAAATAATGCCAAGGCTGTATCATGTTTGTTCTTGCCAGCTGAAGAGACTATAATGGACATTGTATTTATGGGTTTTCCATATCTTCTGAAATAAACTAGTCTATCTTTCTAGACAAGCAGCTTTTCTTGTGTTTTTGAGTGATATTTGTTTAAGAGATAGAAACTATATTACTAAGGAAAGCCAGAAATATTTCACAACTAATATAAAATAGGAAGCTGTATAATTTATTTCCACTGCTGGCTTCCAAATACTTTTTTTTTTTTTTTTTGTACAGTTTTAAAGGTACTCTTCATTTTGTAATCTGAAGAAACAGCCCAAGGCATAAGAAGAAGATTAGCTGAATATTCTACTAATACTGAATATATTACATGAGTTCCTACTCAGAAAGCAAAACAGGCCAAATATTCCCCCAATGAGAACAGAAAACTAAAACAAGCTGATACTAAATTCACATTGGTACCAGAATCTGAAATGCCAAAGATGAAGGAGACCAAAGATCATCCAGTCTGTCTCCTTGTAATTGTGAGATTATCTATTCTGTTCTTTTGCCACTGCTAGGCACACTTCAGTATCTAAAGGCTTTTTTACTTCCCTTAGAAGAAATTTTCACAGCTTAACAAAAGTGAAGTTCTTGCAATAGCCATTTAAAATGGGTTTATTTATAGTGTCAGTCCATTAGTGTTAATTACAAAATGCACAGTAATCACAAGAAACACTTCCTCCTTGATGTCTGTATCCATATAAATGGGTATGTTAATGTTATGCTATTCCCTTATTTTCCTCCACTCTGCCTGTTACCTTAGTCATCATTTAATCAAGCAGCAGTTTATATATTTATGTTTATGCCTCTGTCCACCCAATCTTTTCATCAGCTGCGTTGTTCCTCCAAATGCCCTTCAAACTGACAGTATCTTTCTTGCTAAGTGATGGCTGGCCAGCACTGGCCAGGATAGACTTCAGTTTTTCAGCACAACTCACAGAAATTCTTTTGGAAAAAGGACGACTTTAAGTAGACAGTCCAAAGTAGAGTTCAGGATTATCCCAGCACTATAACAATGAAGTAATCATGTTTACTACACTATGCCTTCCACTCCATGGTTTTTGCGGTATTATAATTTTCTGGGTTTCACCTGCACCTACAATGCAATCATTCGCATTTTCCTCAGCCAAATCTAGTGTTATTTCCATATCATGCTGATGTCTTCAGGGTCTATGTCGTTCTTTATTGTTTCTCTGTTTTGGCAAAGTTTGCAGTTCTATCCACAGTAGTGCTAGATGAGGAGCTCATACTGTCCTTGAGAGCTTTGCAGGAGTGCAGTGTGTCAGAAAGCAACAAAATATTCACACTGCACTGGAGAATCTGCCCAGCTATCTACTAATAATTTCTGCATGGTTATCTGCTAGGATAGATGGACTAGATGATTGGACTAGATTATGATCCACAGAGGTCCCTTCCAACCCCTACCATTCTGTGTTTGTGCTCGTGGGCATAGGAACTTCTGGAGCAATGTGAACATGCAGGGATTGTGGTTCGTCCTGCTAATTTTCAGAGAGGGGTTCTTGTACCTCTCCCTCTATGTGCTTACAGGCCCTTACAAAGGGCATTGGTGTTCTATTCTTTACACCTTTTTCATGATCCTTGGTAGATAAAAAGAGGGGACCCATCTCTGAATCCACTAAAAGCTGAACCATCTGTGTGACAAGGAACATGCAAACCAGATAGCATTCACCATGACAGATTTTGTGGAAAAATCACTCTTCAGTTGGGGAACTATCAGCCAGCACATAAGATATGCCAGATTCCAAACCAGGTTCCTAAAGACATCAATCATACAGAGATGTTTTCTGACAGAGGAACACAGTGACTAGGACAAATTCTACAATTGCCTCAAAAGTGTGATTGACAGAATACCAAAACACAACTTACACTTTGTGATGGGTGACATTAATGCCAAAGTAGATGCGACAACTAAAGAATGGAATGAGCAGCAGGGAAGCCTGAGAGAGGAACGTATCAACCCAAATCCGAGTAAGTCTGGCATTGTGCTTTGTGTCTTATCGTGTTCTCATAAACAACCTTTTCCTTCTAAAATGCAAATATACAATGAACGTGAAATTTGCCAGACAGCAAGAAAATCCCAGAGTAATGCAAAGCTCTGCTCTTTTCATCTTCCCAACAGACCACACACCAAATAAACTATGCAAGATGCAACGACTTATGGAGCAGTCAAAGCCAAAAGAAGCACCCTTGAAACCCATGTGTCGAGAAGCAACACCGTACAGAGAGGGCAATGGTTTCTTTGCCTAGGCAACCTGTTACTAGTCAAAGCAGAGTTCAGGAAAGGGATAACATCAAATATACAGCACAGCACTTGCTGAATTCACCAGTTTACAGGAGTAGAGATATATAACACCAAAACACGTCAGCATGAAGTTGCAGGAGATAATGATCCGCTGTGGCATTAGACAGGAAACCAGGCATCTTTGAAAAGCATTGTCTGTTTCAAATTACTGGACTTTGATGGAGAGACTTTATCACCAGCTGAGAAACTCAGATACTATCTGTCAGCTATGAGCTCTATCAAAATCAGATGGAAGCACCGGATGCATTTGGAGTATGTACTTTGGATACCAACACACTAACTCTCACTCGGAGTCATCAAGTGGAAAAAAACCTGAGAGTACTTCCAACAACTTCTGGCAAACAAAACCACTGGAAATGGAGGCTTGCACAGATAACCTCAAGAATCTGTAGCAAGCAGCAACAGCAACAAATACTGGTCCTTAACCTCAGCTGCTGCAACAGCTGTGTTACCACTATCAGAAACAGCACAGGTAAAACTATCTAGGTTTGTCCGAATGAGCTATCAGCTTTGTGATTGTACGTGTGGATATACTTGAAGGTAAAGCTTGAAGGAGGCTTGTAGTAAATGGCCAAATGGGGCTAAAGTTACTGAGGCAGAATCAATGGCTGGTCTGAAGTCTGGCCAGAACTTTCTAAGGTTTGTGCTCCACTCCTAAACAGGGCTTCAGCAGCATGAATTGCTGCAGGAAAACTTCAGGAGTATGAAGAAGCAAATATGGAAACATAACAGAAGACAGAGAACAAGAGCAAGAAGGAGAACAATGGAAGAGGCTTCTTCACAATTCTGTAGACTTTCTTCCTTTTAAAAAAAAATCTCTTTACTAACTTAGATGGGTGATGTTATTGATCAGAGAATTGCCTTGGAAATAATTTACGGCTGTTTGCATAGATGTCAGACTAAATTTTGTCTTGCCTCTACAAGCATTGGGCTGTGAAACATCACAAATATTATTAACACATTCTTTTCTTCTGGTTTCTTTGTCAAGAAGAAAGAAAGAAAGAAAGAAAGAAAGAAAGAAAGAAAGAAAGAAAGAAAGAAAGAAAGAAAGAAAGAAAGAAAGAAAGAAAGAAAGAAAGAAAGAAAGAAAGAAAGAAAGAAAGAAAGAAAGAAAG
>Ga0065711_1042335_pt1 | contig 15453 bp, 11 predicted proteins | sample Hoacrofraction12_FD_59098 | JGI IMG/M metagenome (GOLD analysis project Ga0065711, IMG submission 59098) | Hoatzin crop microbial communities from Cojedes, Venezuela - Epithelial fraction 12 v2 (version 2) | ecosystem: Host-associated > Birds > Digestive system > Esophagus > Crop | place... | reverse complement strand
AGATATTCAAGACCCGCCTGGACAAGGTCCTGTGCAGCCTGCTGTAGTTGACCCTGCTTTGGCAGGTGGGTTGGACTATATGACCCACAGAGGTCCCTTCCAACCCCTACCATTCTGTGATTCTGTGATTCTGTGATTCCTCGCTTTAAGACTGAGAAGTAAAATAATAACGTACATTTATAGTGCAGTTAAATCCCTTTCTCATCCAATTTTTTTGTCTTGCCTCTTATTTTTCCCTTCATTTTCCAGGTTGAAAATCTGTTCATAAATCACGTTATGAGTTTCTGTATACTTAGTATGGATTTTTCACTTTCATTTCTTAAAATCTGTCAAAAAATCCATGCAACTTTAAAGAACTCACATGAATTTTAATGAAGTAACTGCCAATATTTCGAATGTCTGAGGCAACATACTATTATTTGCTTTTATATAGAGTTAATATTGTAAAACATGATGTTAAGTGTCTGAAAACATTTTTTTGTTTGTTTTTTCTCCCTTTCACAAAAAAGGCAGATGCACTGTCTTGCAAAAAAAGAAAAAGGAAAAACAGGTCTCAGTATGTGTTTCTTAACAGATCTCAACCTTTCTAAGAATATTGTATTGATATCTATTTATCAGTTTATTTTAGAGCACCCAAACATCTTAATAAGTGAGGCCGCCATTGTACAAGCTACTGTAAAAACATACAGACTTTACAAATGCCTCTGTTGCAATGACCTTGCAATTTAGAAAATAAAAGTAATAAATCAGCCTAGAAACAATGCATTTACATTATAAAAATTATGGGGTTTTGCAGAAATTAACAGTGTGCTTAATTCAAAACCAAACAGTGATAGGGAATGCATAAGCATAACTTGTGCCCAGCATTAGTTTACTTGACGAAGTTTTGTGTTAGCTTTAGAAGTTGGTACATTTTTTCTTTCAGGGATTTTATGTGATTTTTCTTTCTGTATCTGTCATTTCCACAAACCACTGTGGGACTTTTTTTACATAAAATATCAGTCTTGTTCTTTTTCATCGACATTTATTTCTAATTTTTTTCCTTGCGATAGTAAAATTCATGAGAAAATAGTTTTTGACCTAGACAAACTTTGTTTCGTATCTTTTCAAAATGGTGATGACTCCATGAAGTTTTAGTGTTAAAAGAAAATAACATTATGAAACAGAAGCAGCAAAAAAAGGTTTTTATTTTGGAGATTTGTTCCAAACTGAACTTTCTTAGGAAGACTTTTAGTTTCTCAGATATATGTAACATGCTGGGTATGATCTTAAGATACTGGCACCTAGTGAAGTATTTGGAGGCAAGGAGAAAATAACTTTGTCTGGCTAGAATTTAGAAATTATCTAATTTAGGCTGAACAGCAGCTTCCTCTTATTCCTCTTCTCAAAAAAAGATGCAAAATCTGTGCAAAGGAAGTGTGGAGTCCTCACCAAACACAAATCATCTACATTGATATTTTAGAGATAATAATTTAGCTAATTATTTTTTAAATAGTAAAGCTAGAATTTGAGTACAAATTTACCTGAGAAAATGCATTTTGACATCTCATCTGATATTTTCAGCTCACATTTCTGCTGTTATTAATGACAATCCACAAATTCTGATTTCCATAGGAAATAAGTAGTGCATACCTAGCAATAAGAACTCCCATGCTGAAAAGACTATCTGTGAAGTTTTAGTATTACCTCAGCCTCAGATTTGTATGGTATCCTGCCAATCCCACAGAGAATACTTGAGATTTAAATGAGTCATGTGGATGATTTGACAAGGCAAAGCCAAGTGCATCTTCAGAAGCGTGTTATTTCCTTTTGTGCTGATAAGGTATCTATTCATTTATCAAATGCAAGAGCAAGCTCTTTTCACTGTTCATAGACTTCGAAGTGTCTCTTCGAAATTCCATAAATAGTAACAGTGGATCTATTTAACATAGAAGAAAGCAGGAGTGTAATTAAGAGTATATGATAGCATTAAAATAGGAAAAATCTAGGCTGAGCATCAGGAGAATCTTTCTAATGTCAAAATTCAATAGTCAGGTAGTAATCTAGTATACAAAGTGGCTGAAATGCCTTTCTGCTTTCTTTTTTTCTGTCTGAGAAAAGAGGAAGTATATGGTGAGCAGAAACCTAAATCAGAACAGAAGTTTGTTCGGGATAGGAAGATGTCTAACTGAATGTTTAAGAGTTAGGTGCGCTGTCTGAGAGCATCACATAGTCTTGCTTTGTGACCAAAGAATGGTGGGAGTGGAGAAAGCAGTTCCATGTCTCAGCTAACTGCCTTAGAAAGCAATAAATCACTCCCTGGAGGAGCTGCACCCTCTCAGTAGGCTCTTACAGTAGCCACCCTGACAGACCTGTCCTCTTTTTTGTTTTTTCTGAGATTGCAAAGCAGAAATAAATTAACAGAAATACTTCCATTTCCTGCAAAAGTAAATATGCAGCAATGTTGCTGAAAAAAACCCTGTTTCGCACTTGCATGGTTTCAGAGCACCAAGCTGCTTAGATCCATTTTGAGTATTGCAGTTCGGCAGGGACAGTTCTTTGAGATGTTTGATTAAGCAGCTCTCCTGAACAGTCTGCCCTACTCACACTGTGTAAACTAGTGACTTTTTTGTTAGGCGTCTCCTGCTACAATTTACAGCCCAGAATCAATTTTGGTTTGCCTGAAAGCATTGGGCTGTTAATTGTGGTGGTTTCAGGATATGCTTCATATGTGGTTTGCCCATCCATGCAGTGTTGATGGTATCCATTGGAGAGAAGTCGAGTGAGCAGCTGAGGATCGTGACTGTTCTCTGCCATCCAAGTTTAATTCACCTGAGTTTGTGAAACTTTACATAAAGGCTTTTAAATGAATTACATTCTTTTCCAACACCTGGCTTGGTATGCATGTTAAAACACCCACGCTGAAGAGATACAAAGCGGAAGACTGTGAGTTTGTGAACCTTGCTTTTGTAATTGTACAGATGGGTGGAAAGTCTTTGGGCATTGATCTGTCTCTGGACACACAATGCATAGAGTCATATATATGTTGGTCATACCAGGAAGACTTTCAGCTGTGTGTAGACTTTTGACCTAAAGCTGAAGCTATCAGTAAAATGCACAGCTGTCTTAATCTAGGCAAGTTGCACTGTAAGTTTAATACAGATATGAAAATGTCCTGTGTTATAGAATATATATAACAGGTTGGAGAGTAAGAAAAGGAGAGCATGAGAAAGGAAAGTTACTCTTGATTTTTCTGCCCCCTAATGTGGGAATACGAGTTAATTTCATTTCACTGCTGCAGAACCTGTATTTTCAAACATCTTGACCAATTTTCCATTTGCTTTGGGCTGTATGTCTTCCTTACACATAACTAGTGCACAGAAGTTCAAGGTGACTTTGATTCAGTTTGAGTGTTCTGTACAAAGAAGAAAAATCTGTCACTAAAGCCTGTGGAGAGAAGACTCTCAGACCAATTTCCACACTTTTAGAACATTTAAGATGAAACAGACATCATTACTTCGTAGAAATAATGAAGCTATCCATCTAAAGTCGGTTTGCTACTTCCTGTGTCCTGTTTTCTATTCTTCTGCGTAAGAAACAGTTGATTTAAAGTAATTGACTGTCTGATTATGGTTTGCATTTCTTCATTGTTATTGCTGGAATTTGGATTCTTGTATACGTTTTCAAAAGGTACTGTGGTCTTTTGGTTTTGGTGTGTCTCTGTGGACATTGGCGTGTATTTTCCGTGTACACAACAGTCATCGGCAGTTCAAGCTAAAAAGACATTTGGCTGTGCCCAGACTCTTGACCCCACAACCAAGGTGGGTCTCATAAACATGAATATTTATAATCCTCTCTGCAAATCCATTCTGACTTTTAGCTTTGAAAACCAAAACTTATGGTTCTCTTCCATTCTCTGAAAAGTTTCTTGTTTTCCTTACATCCTTTTCTGTTATTGTTCTTCTCCTCACGGTTGGGCTTAATCACTTCACAACAAGATACAACTCAAACAGTTAATTTTTTTGTAACAGTACTCAAATCCTGCCACGGCTGTACCTGTGCTGGTTCCACTCCTAAAAGAATTTGCTTATTTGGCACATGGTGTTGTCAAGAGAGCAGAAAGGAGATTGCTGGCCCAGTGAAAGCTTGGTTCAGAAAGGTATGGTTTATGAGGATTCAGTCACTTTTTTTTGCAGGGGGCCTACTTGAAGGCTTTTGGTAAGAAGAGAGGATGTCTGTGCTTAAAATGTAAGTGTTCATACTCCCTGTGTAATATGAATAATTTCTGCAAAAATATGTGACTGCTGTTTGAATCATACATATTGGCAAGAATGAGAGAATACTAGGTGAATGATGCAGTTTATTTTCCCAATGAACAGATGGCATCTGCATCTTTTAATAACAAATTTTGCCCTCTGCCTCCTTGGTAAAACAGTTGAGGTTCTGTGCAAAGCTTTTCAATTTGTGACTATTCATTGTTTTGAGATAAAATCTTTTTTAGCTACTGCAGTATGTTCACTCTTTTTGCAAATACAGAGGAAAGCAGGATGAAAGGAGCATGTTGCAAAGCACCTTCCTTAAAATAATTGATTCCCGAGTGGCAGCACAGATTAGAGCAGAACTTGTTTGTCCACTTGGCATTTCCTTTCATAGGCTCCAAGCCTCAAGAAGTCATTGCCATCTTACAAAAAACAGAATAGCAGCTACAAATCCAAAATTCAAAAGTCCATAGACTGTATTTGAAATAGAAATCAGCAAGGTCTGCAGACATTCTTTTCCAGCCTGTATATGTGGGGAGTGGATTTTTTATTTTAGTTTTGACTGGTTTACTGGACAGATTTCACAGGATTGTGGGACTGGATGAGTGGATGGATCACTGTAAAACTGGTAAACCATCCAGAAGGTAGGTGTACTTCATTGTATGTCACTTTAAGCCCCCAACTCTGATGAACTGATAAGAAAATGAAAAAAAACAGTGACATGAGGTCATTTTAAATGAGGTCAGGGTCTGACTAGTTAACTGATGGTAGAAAAGTATTATCAGGGATCATACTAAAATTACACAAATTATCTGTAGGTCCTGAGATTTTTCTGTATTGATTATCATTCCAGATGTAGGATTTTAAAAGATTTTAGGAGGTTATCAAGTCAACTCTTTTTGTATTGCAAACAATCATATCACCCACAATTCTATTTTAAATGTATCACACACCATTTAGGAAATTATTTTGATAATGTAAGCAAAGGTGTAGAATACTGGACTTCTGCAACTCTGGTACTAAAGTACTTGTAGCTTCTATCTCTGTTTAATGTTTCTGAAAAAAATAGAAGTATGGTAAATATTGTAAAGCAATTTATTTTTTAAAGCCCCTCATTATGGTTGTCCTGTCAGTGAGTGACTGATTTTATGGTTATCTTTCGCTGGAGGTCACTGTTGTAATGATATTGTAGACCTGGTTAATTGTTTAAGCATACCTCTCAGCTTTAATGAACAGAGAACAAGAAGGAATGTGTGCATTGTTCTTCCTGGTGAAAATCAGGTCAGAACGTGTCCAACCACACACAACAGCCATCTCTCTCACCTGTGACAGATTTCTGTGAAAAACAGAGTTTCCCAGGAAAAAATAAATACCTGAGTATTTTTGGCTGGGTTGTTTTTTTTTGTTTTGTTGGTTGTTGGGTTTTGTTTTTTTTTTATATCAGCTTTAATCTGAATTGGGAATTCAATGAAAAATGTAGTGTAAGTACGAATTTTAAATATTGGTTTCTTGCATCACAGAATCATAGAATCATAGAAAGTTTTGGGTCAGAAGGGACCCCTAGAGGTCATCTAGTCCGACCCCCCCGCAGCGAGCAGTGACACCACTAACTAGATCATCCTGTGGCTCTGACTTTCTTAGCTCCTATGTTGACTAACTTTCCTTGATTTCTTAAAGATTCAAATAGATGATGAAAAACTCTTTAAATCCTGTCCCAAAGTAACTTTGTGAAAGCATGCCCAAAGCCTAGCGACCTTCAAAGGTGGAGCTGCATAACATCAGTTACTGTCAGGTAGATCAGAGGTTTTGTTCTCATTATGCACATGGGGTTGTTTCAGCCACTTGAGTTTTGTTTGAGAACTGTGGATCTATGTTGGGTTTGTATTGTATCTAAGATGAATAGAATTTCTATTTTGGAAGGCAGGATATGAGGCTCAAAGCGAAGTCCTGACTCACACAGTCCTTTTCTTTTGCCAACAATTATGCTAATAAAAAGAATATACAAGTTTTGAGTGATAGATGAGAATGGTCACGAGAAAAAGGTGTTTTGTTTTAGTTTGGTTTGGTTTGGCTTCTTCCAGGAAGGCATGCCTGCTTTGTCTTTTGTCTAGATTAGATTAGCTTTCCAAATCACTGTACAACAGAAGAGTTTTCCAGTAAACATGAACAGCCATCCTTGCTAATGCCTGTTAATCTGGCTCTTCAGATGTTAGCACTGTTCAGCAGTTCTGTGAGAAAAAACAAAGCTAGCATTATTAAATTAGTAGAAAACAGTGGTGGTCTAAAAGCTGTATCATGTCATATATTTAACCAAGACTCTGTGGTCTTTGTCTGGTTTTCTATGTTCAGATCCACAGTCTACTGCAAATGATCGTCATGCATTTCAGTCCATAGATACAGGGTAAGGAAATGACCTCTGTTATTTACTGCTACGGAAATAACAAGTTTCTGCTGTTTCATCATTTTAGTAAAGTTCCTGCACTTCATTCTTGTGCCTGTTGTAGTGTGTTCATTTAACTGTATGATTTAAAATGGAGAGCATTTGGCTAATTAGCAGGCAGCTGTTCACTTAAGTAAATGACTCATAGAGTGATATTTATGGTGCACAACTATTTTTCAAGCCTGGAGAAACTTGAAAAAAAAATGACACAAAAGCAGATGTTTATGCTTCTACATCCATGAAAAATGCTGTGAAAACCGACTGCTGCTTTAATTTCGTGACATTTTTCTCAAAATTTAGTGGTAAACTTGTAACGCCAGCTTTTAACTAATCTCTTTCAAAATTAATGAGAAAGCACTGTAAAGAAAATATCCAAAATACTTTCCTTCTGGTATTTGTGTGAACTGAACATGTAAAATCAGACATCACATGACGAGGACCTAAAGTTTATGATATGCATAGGCTCAGTTAACAGAGTACAGGAATTTGCAGTTTGGCTAAAGCCTATTTGCTTTTTTTGCTTTATATTATAAAACAATTATGTACAAAATAGTTCAGCTATGAATCAGAAAGTATCGATCCCCACAAACATCATACAGATTCCCTTTTAAAATAGCATTTCTACAGCAAAATACCTACAGTGTTTCCTTTGGTCTGCTTTGAGAGTTTATAATATTATAGACTTTAGCATTTGGAATTGAATGCTTAGGGCATTCCCCACGGAGACTACCTTGTGCCCATGCTTTTCCCCGTGAGCCAGTTATCTTAGAATTGAAGACATCCTCTTGGTGCTGTGGGAATGGGTCAGGTTTTTCTCCCCTTTTCCCTCCACTTTAATTTGCCTGGCATTCATCCACTGGGGCTCTCTCGCTGTCAAGTACTCTTCCATAGCTCCTCTCGTCTCTCCTCTGCCTGCTTTAGTGCACACTCTTCTACGTGCTCAGGTCACTCAACTGTAGCTCAGGTGCAGTGTAAAATCTGTTCTGAATAAAGAGAAAATATAAAACAGAAAATATTTTGTGTTCTCCCCCACTCTCTTTCTCTTTAAAACTGGGTAGTGCCAGCTGCTAATTTAAGATTTCTAAGACTGTAACGAGTTCTGAGTACGGTAGCTGTTCTGTAGAATCGCTGGGTGGATGAAGAAACTAGCTGCCCATGGTTTGGATGGTTGTGCTCTTCACTGGATAAAGAACTGGCTGAATGGCCGAGCACAGAGAGTGGTGGTGAATGGAGTAAATCCAGTTGGCGGCCGGTCACAAGTGGTGTTCCCCAGGCCTCAGTATTGGGTCCAGTCTTGTTTAACATCTTTCATCAATGATCTGGATGAGGGGATTGAGTGCTCCCTCAATAAGTTTGCAGATGACATCAAGTTGGGTGGGTGTGTCAATCTGCTGGAGGGTAGGAAGGCTCTGCACAGGCATCTGAACAGACTGGATCGATGGGCCGAGGCCAACTGTATGAGGTTCAACAAGACCAAGTGCTGGGTTCTGCACTTCAGTCATAACAACTCCATGCAATGCAACAGGCTTGGGGAGGAGTGGCTGGAAAGCTGCCCAGGGGAAAAATACCTTGGGGTGTTGGTTGACAGCCGGCTGACCACAGCAGTGTGCCCAGGTGGCCAAGGCTGCCAACGGCATCCTGGCTTGTATCAGGAATAGTGTGGCCAGCAGGAGTATGGAGCTGATCATGCCCCTGTACTCGGCACTGGTGAGGCTGCACCTCAAGTACTGTGTTCAGTTTTGGGCCTCTCACTACAAGAAAGATGTTGAGGTGCTGGAGCGTGTCCAGAGAAGAGCAACGAGGCTGGTGAGGGGTCTGGAGAACAAGTCTTACGAGGAACAGCTGAGGGAGCTGAGGCTGTTTAGCCTGGAGAAGAGGAGGCTGAGGGGGGACCTTATTGCTCCCTACAAGTACCTGAAAGGAGGCTGTAGTGAGGCAGGTGTTGGTCTCTTCTCCCAGGTAGCTAGCAATAGGATGATAGACAATGGCCTCAAGTTGCATGAGGGGAGGTTTAGATTGGATATTAGGAAAAATATCTTTACTAAAAGAGTGGTCAGGCACTGGAACAGGCTGTCCAGGGAAGTGGTGGAGTCCCCATCCCTGGAGGTGTTCAAAAAACATGTAGATGTGGCACTTTGGGACATGGTTTAGTAGGAATGGTGTTGTTGGGTGGATGGTTGGACTTGATGATCTTAGAGGTCTTTTCCAACCTATGATTCTATGATTAGGCAGGTGGATAGTTTCTTTTATTTCTTCCTTTGTTGTACTCCTGCGCTCTGCTTTTAAATTCTTCTGAGACTGTTTTATAAAAGCTGTTGGTTAAAAACCATGGGTTTTGGTTATTTTGAAAGGACTTAGTCTTGTTTCACATATAAATGAGGGAATCTGGCTCTCTAAAAATAGCATACGTACATTCTACCACAAAGTCTGGTTTTAGGTTTTTTTGTTGTTTTCACTGGGACAAAGAGAAATGACATTTCCTTTATGTAACCAGAAAGCAGTTTAAAATCTTAGAAATACTCTTTAAGAAGGAGAGTAGAAACTTTGCAGGATACTTAGTGTCTTAAATAATGATTGCATCTTTAAAGAGGAATCTGAGAAGGATCAGTGTTTTGTGACTATGGATTAATGGACAGCAGGATTCATCTGTAGTTTATTTTCTTAAAAAAAAAGATTTTAAGCTAGATTTGCTGCTGATTGTATAGTCAGTAGTAGCCATCAAGGAATTGTAACCAATCTGCCCAACCGTATTTAAATTGGAACTGCTTTACCACATTTTGTCATTGTACTCTCTGTGACTAATCTGGGAAAAGATACTTTGGAAACAGTTTGGAAACAGGCGGTGTACCAAGATGGAATGGAAAAGCATGTAAAGCCTAGGTTTATGCAACAGAACTGGAGGTTTGTTACTCTTTTATCACCCATTTTATTACCTTTTTTATAAATTCACAATCATAGCTCACTGTGTTATATTTAATTACCTTGGCATATAAAATGACTGTCCTAAACTCCTAAATAAAAAGGAAAAAGACAGCAAAAGTTTGGAGAAGCACATGTTGTTGTAAAGATAAAACCTTGAGCTAAACTGCCAGTCCTCAGAAGCAGAACAACCTCCCCAGCTTGAGAGTATTTTAAGATTTCACTTTTCAGCACTCTTCACCTCTTAGCAGCTTTGGAACAATTGCCTAAGTGAGACTTTACAGCTGTTGTAATAGTTATTCTGTTATATATTGGAAATATAAAATGTGTTCTATGTAGAGAAAGATTTCAGCAGTCTTAAAAAAGATAACAAAAAATGATCAGTTTAAAACCATGGAAGCCTCTTGTAAAATGCAGGGTTGAACATGTTTAGTACATAGTTATTTTCTTATTCCTCTGAATGTTAATTGACTTGGAGAATTGCCACATATTAAGCAGTAGTTGAAATGAAAAATACAAAATAAATTCTATTAGAAATATTGTTAGGTGAGTTACCGTGGCCAACCGTATTTTTTATACTTAGCAGATAGAAGAATATTATAAATTTACTGCCTTTATGCAGTCCAGGCGTGCATTCAGTGAGCTGGCAGCATGTAGAGTGTTGAGGAAGAGCTTTCTCAGATAAACTTGCATTATTAATTAAACTAGATTAAGTTTTGGAAGGAGTGCACTTTCAGCTGTTGATACCTGTTGCTCCATTAGTATGTATCTAATAATGTCAAGGTAGGAGTTTGTTTAGCACCAAAAAAATATATTTATATGTAATAAAAAAACCCCAGCATTTGGCTTTCTGTAGCAGATACAGTGATTACTGATCAACTCTGCAGCTGACTTCATTGCCTTTTTTTTTTATTAGAAAGTAGAGTCTTGATTATCCAACCGAAGTAAAAAGCCCCAAGACAATGTCAAAGGTATATTTGAGATGATGAATTTAAGATCACAAGTCCTTCGAAATAGATCACTGTCATTTATTAAAGTGAATTTGAATCCAAGCAGATCATGTGCAAAATATGACGTGCAAGAGTAGAAAACTGCAAATATTCTAGGTTGGAAGAGGAAAAAAACAATGGCAATTAAATTGTTTATGTATTGAAGAGGAGAACTGAAAACATCTACTCAGAAAGTTAAACTAGAAATTTTTGAAAGAAAATTATTTAAGCATATTGACATCCAAACAAACAAAAGACATAGATTCTGATTTTTTATGCATACAGAGATGATGAGAATGAGATGGAGGGGAAGAAAAGAGTCCTGGTATTCAGATTTCAAATATATGTGAGGTAAATAAATAACACCCAAAATCTGAAGAGGATCTGAAGTACAAAGGGGACAATGACCAAACTGAATATACAGAGATCATGTGAGAAGCCTACTAGCTTGCTTTCTTCTTTGTCAGGCTTCAGTATTTCTCATAACAACTAAACAAAAGCTGAATCCTAAATCTGTTTTTTAAATCTGCAATTTCATAACTCTCACCCTTTGTAGAAAAATTTGATTAATTTACCAATTTCCAGTGAAATTGCTTAATTGAGAAGCAGTACAGTGAAAGCTAAGTGACTTCCTGTCAGACCAAACATAATATCCTTGCTTTCAAGAAACGTGGTGGTCCACCACTAGATCAGAGGAGTGGCTCTTCTAGGACGGTGACATTGAGGGGTTGTTTTGTTTATTTATGTATTTATGGGCTAAGATTAATTAAATATTAGTCACTCAAGTAGTTGTTGGTATACTAGGTTTGCTAAATATACCATTGCTGGTATAAGGCAGGCAGAAGGCAACCATTTTTACATGTCTCCCATCCAAAGTAGCAAAGGATCAACTACAATATACAAAGCACAGGGCATTATTTCAGTGCACAGATAATCATGAGCATGATTCTCAATATAATGAACTGAAAGTTTTTCTTAATGCACATGCATCCAATCTACATCATGTGTCATGGTTTCGCCTGGCTGGATGCCAGGTGCCTACCAAAGCCTCTCTATCACTCCTCCTCCTCAGCTGGACACAGGAGAAAGAAACATGACAAAAGGCTCATGGATCAAGATAAGGACAAGGAGAGATTACTCACCAATTAGCATCATGGGCAAAACAAGCTCGACTTGGGGAAATTAGTGTAATTTATCACCAATCAAATCAGAGTAGAATAATGAGAAATAAAACCTAATCTTAAAAACACCTTCTCCCCACTTCTCCCTTCTTCACAGGTTTAGCTTCACTCCTGATTTTCTCTAACTCCTCCCTCTGAGCAGCGCAGGGGGACGGGGAATAGGGATTGCGGTCAATTCATCACATGTTGTCTCTGCTGTTCCTTCCTCCTCGCTCTCTTCCCCTGCTCCAGCATGGGGTCACTCCCACAGGAGATAGTCCTCCACGAACTGCTCCAACGTGAGTCCTTCCCACGGGCTGCAGTTCTTCACGAACTGCTCCAGTGAGGGTCCCCTCCCTGGGGAACAGTCCTGCAGGAACAGTCTGCTCCAGCGTGGGTTCCCCATGGGGTCACAAGCCCTGCCAGCAAACCTGCACCAGTGTGGGCTCCTCTTTCCACAGGTCCTGCCAGGAGCCTGCTCCAGTGCAGGCTCTCCACGGGGTCATAGCCTCCTTCAGGCTTTCACCTGCTCTGGCGTGGGGTTCTCCATGGGCTGCAGGTGGATATCTGCTCCACTGTGGACCTCCATGTACTGCGGGGGGACACCCTGCCTCAGCATGGTCTTCTCCATGGGCTGCAGGGGAATCTCTACTCCGGCACCTCCTCCCCCTCCTTCACTGACCTTGGTGTCTGCAGAGTTGTTTCTCTCACGTAGTCTTCCAGCCGCCGTTGTGCAGCAGTTTTTTCCCCTTCTTAAATAAGTTATGACAGAGGAGCTACCATCGTCGCTGATAGGCTTGGCCTTAGCCAGCGGTGGGTCCATCTTGGACCCAGCTGGCATTGTTTCTATCAGATATGAGGGAAGCTTCTTGCAGCTTCTCATGGAAGCCATCCCTGTAACCTCACCTGCTACCAAAACCTTGCCACACAAACCCAATACCTCAGGCCACCTTGAAACAGCAAGAAGGCTGCTGACAGGCAGGTACCACTCCTGTCCAATTTCTAGGTAGAGCTGTAACACGTCAAGGCAGTCTGTGGGGGAGATGCTTCAAGTTTCTGCTAATGGGTGGCAGGATTTCTCATAGGAAAAGAGAGTTTTCTGAAAACCCACTTGAACAGTGCTAATTACCAACAAGAATTGCTCATGTTAATATAGACTGTTATTGCTGCAGTTAGCTAGAGAACACATATACAGGTTTAAGGGTCTGGCAACAGGGACACTTTTGCTCTTGTGGTTGTTTGGAAAGCAGGTGCAGTTCCACTTCGTTGAGAGAGACTCTGCAGAGCCACCAGCTAAACACTGCGGAGAAGCTGCTGTATTGCCAGAAACCAGTGGGGTGGGGCTGCCACTCGGTGTTCCGTTTCAGTACCCCTGCCACATGTGGCTGCTTGGAAAGTCTGAGATAACCTGAAATGGCTCTTCCCCAAGGAAAGCTTTGGGAGAAGCGGCAATGTTGCCTCTTACTGTCTCCTTGGAGAAATTGAGGGAAACGCACGATGGGAAGAGTTTCATTTGCTTTTCCCTGATGAACTTGCAAAGTAGTTCTAGGGAATAAATGATTTGACACAATTTCAAGCTATTGCTAGCCTAAGTACACGAGTGATAGTTGTACCTGGTAAATCTCCATAAACGTATTTTTGGTGAGTTGTCGAAGTGGTGTAGGGATACATGTGTCTTATCCCCATGGCTTGAATGGTAACTGAGTGGATTATTTTTCCTCTGTGACTCTGCTCCATATTCTTCAAATGGAAAATTGGCTTCAGTTGCTTTCCATACCATACTTCTTTACATTTGTGATAAGAAAAGCAGGTGAGTTCTGTAAAACTTAGCTGTGGGTGTTCATTGTATGCTTCTGCAGGTCTTTTCCAACCTAAATGATTCTATGAATCAACCTATTTTCATCCTTTTAAATTAAATAGTCACTGTTTTACAATCTGCTGCTGAATAAACCTCAGTGGTATCTAGCTTTAAATAATTTATCTTTTTTTTCCTTTGTACATCTACAGTAAATGAAGTGTCAGCCTGAGAAAATAAATAACTTTGCAGACTGTCAGCAGTAGGCAATACCTCTCCCAGTCATGCGTATAGGACTGTAGAGGAGAATTGTTTCAACAAGCATTAGACCGTATGAAGTGAGTAATTCCTTTTTGTTCAAGACCAAACAGTGGCGGGAGATTTAAACGCCGTGAAACCAGCAGCAGCACTCAGTCGGCGAGAAAGGCAGTGGCGGCGACAGTAAGATCCGCGGCTGGGTGCCGGACCGAGCTGCACAGGGGGGTTCCCGGAGCCAGGGAAACCCGAGGGAAGAGCAGCGAGATCCACCAGGAGCCGGCAGCTCTCGCAAGTGAGCAGGGCTGACGTTGGTGTGGGTGTTGCCAGCAGCAACCACGGGAGATTTAAGCGGCCCTTAAGGAACACAGCAAACAGAGCAGGCAAACATGGAGTGGCGCATCAGTCAGGGCGTGGCACGGCAGTTTGTGCAGCAGTTGGCACAGGCAGGGTGCGCAGGGAGGGACCTGCAACCCGCCTGTAGACCTCAGCCGAGCTCCAGGTCTCCGCCGTAATGGTCGGCACTAGCCTCAGAGCTAGAACCAGAGCTCCCTCAGCGGGTGCGCCTGTGCTGTCTGTTGCCTCCACCCAGACAGAACTGGTAACAAAGGAGACATCAGCACAGGCTGCAGCTTGCAGTGACTGCCCAGACCCTTCTGCTGGAGCACCGGTAAGCACCTGCACAAGATAAGGCGCCTTGGACCCTGGTGCCCCGCAAAAGCAAGACTGCTCCAGCCTCCACCCTCCAGCATAACAACCAAAACCAAATATGAGGTTTTAACAACCATAGATACCCAGTAGCAAGGTCTGCAAGGTCTGCAAGAGGAAACTACACCAGCAGCACACAGCGGGTACCGTAAAAAGAAACGACGGGTACTCGTGGTGGGTGACTCCCTGTTAAGGAGGTGAAGGGCATGAAGGAAGCTTGGACTCAGGAGAGCTAACTTTGGCCTCTTCAAGGAGCTACTTGGAGGAATCCTGTGGGTCAGGGCTCCAGAATGTAGAGGGGTCCAAGAGAGCTGGTCTTTGTTTAAACATCACTTCCTCAATGTTCAGGATCGGTGCATCCCCCTGAGAAAGAAATCTAGCAACAGACTCAGGAGACCTGCATGGAGCAAGGAGCTTGTAGTGGAACTCAGACGGAAGAGAAAGGTCTATGGAATGTGGAAAGAGGGACAGGCCACTTGGGAAGAGTACAGGAATGTTATCAGAGCATGTAGGGGTGCGGCAAGGAAGACTAAGGTCAACCTGGAATTGAATCTGGCAAGGGATGTCAAGGACAACAAGAACGGCTTCTTCAACTACATCAGCAGCAAAAGGAAGACTAGGGAAAATGTGGGGCCGCTGCTGAATGAGGCGGGTGTCCTGGTGACGGAGGATGCAGAGGTGGCAGAGCTACTGAATGCCTTCTTTGCTTCAGTCTTTACTGCTAAGGGAGGCCCTCAGGAATCTCAGGCCCCGGAGGTAAGAGAAGAGGCCTGCAGAAGGGATGACCTTCCCTCGGTCGAGGAGGACTGTGTGAGGGATCACTTAAGCAATCTGGACGCCCACAAATCCATGGGCCCCGATGGAATGCACCCACGAGTGCTGACGGAGCTGGCGGATGTCATTGCTGAGCCACTCTCCATCATCTTTGAAAGGTCCTGGAGGACAGGAG
>Ga0065711_1007988_pt1 | contig 15453 bp, 10 predicted proteins | sample Hoacrofraction12_FD_59098 | JGI IMG/M metagenome (GOLD analysis project Ga0065711, IMG submission 59098) | Hoatzin crop microbial communities from Cojedes, Venezuela - Epithelial fraction 12 v2 (version 2) | ecosystem: Host-associated > Birds > Digestive system > Esophagus > Crop | place... | reverse complement strand
CCCCGTTCCTAGCTGCCCCACACCTGGAACACAGGAAGCCTAGGAAGGTCTTGGTTTCCCTAACAGCTAAGATATTTGTAAGTTCTTATATTCCTTCTCATACTAAACTCCAAAAACAACCATGCTAGTTATGAGAAAGTTTCTAACTGCATGAAGACAGTTAACTATTTCATTCAAAACACCACATTACCATAGCAGTATTTTAAATCGTGAAGTTATAAAGCCCATATAAAGTACAAGACTTACGAGAAACACCATGATAGAGCTAGCTTCCATTCTTGGTCAGTGGTACAACCAACAGCACCTATGTGTATACATATGTCCTGGTTTCAGCTGGGATAGAGTTAATTTTCCTCTCAGTAGCTGCTGTATTTTGGATTTAGTATGAGAATGTTGATATAATGTTGACTTGATTTAGTATGAGAAGAATGTTGATAACACTGATGTTTTCAGTTGCTGCTATGAAATCAAAGACTTTTTCCAGTTTCTCATTCAGCTAATGCGCAGGTGTGCAGGAGTGGGGAGAGCACAGCCAGACAAATAGCCCAAGATGGACAATGGAAATATTCCATACCACAGATGCCATGCTTAGTTTATGAGTGGGTTTGGTTCTGGGGGCAGGAAGCTATCTGCTCTTCTCATTTCAATAAGTTCAAATCCTCTCTTGTCCAGGAGTTCAAGCTTTTTCAGGAATTTTCTGAAATTCTTGATTTTGGTGTTCCACGATCGCTGCTCAGGGACTGGCTGTGAATTGGTTGTCAGGTGGTGAGAAAACTTCTATTGTATGTAGTTCGTGTTGCATATTCATTATAATCATTATTAGCAGTAGTATGATTAGTAGTATTTACTTTGTTGTTTTATAAACTGTTTATCTCAACCCACAAGCTTCCCCTTCTGTCCATTTCTACTCCTCACCCCGCTGAGGAAGAAAGGGAGGGGTGAGCAAGCAGCTGCCTAGTGCTTACCAGGTTAAACCATGACAACATGCAACATAATGGACACACCAGAATGAACACACCAGAATCTGATGTTAACAAGCTTTATATCCCAAAGCAAGATAGACTGTCATACTACGTATGTAGAATTACAATAGGAATAGAACACTGAGGAAAAGGACAGCAGCTACAGCAACAGGAAGACAGAAAGCAACAGAACAAATAGCTGACTGCTAAAAAGAATTTACAAGCTCTAAAGGATTCTCCCAATTAGAAACTGGTAATTCCCAGCAGCTATTCCACTCTGATTCTTCTCATGTGCCTTAAACAAAATGGTAATTAACAAGATGCAGCATTTTATGCTACTTTGTTGAACTGTACATACCTGAAAAAGTGGTCTTTCCACCCTAAAAAGTAAGCTCATGCACATAAATGATTTTTTTTTCCTCTTCTTAACCAGTGTACAGTGCCAGATATGACTTCAATAAAGAACAAAGTATACATTAGACGTTGAGTCAAAAGTTTTCTTTAATCACCAGCAGAGACAGCATGTCTCTGGCATCCAGGACGTTGAAATGAAAGAAGTAGAATTAAAAAGTAAAAAAAAAAAATACTGCAAGACAATTTCACAAATACTTCCCACTTCCAGCTTCAATGACAACTGAACAGTAATTTAAATAATGCTTATGGTTTGCTTATAACATTTTGTTTTCAACTGTGTGGATTAGACTCAATTCAGCCTAAAAAAAGACTTTTTATTATTAAGGACAGAACTACTACAGCTGATTTCCTAAAGTTTTTAATAGAAAAATTACTGATTATAAATGAAGAAAAATTACTAACTTCTGTAACTTCTAACTTCCTGCACCTGGGTCAGGGCAACCCCCAGTATCAATACAGACTGGGGATGAAGGGAGATTCCGAGAAGGACGTGGGTGTACTGGTCAATGAAAAGCTGGATATGAGCCACCAATGTGCACTCACAGAACAGAAGGCCAACTGTATCCTGGCCTGCATCAAAAGCAGCATGGCCAGCAGGTCGAGGGAGGGGATTCTGCCCCTCTGCTCTGCTCAGACCCCACCTGGAGTCCTGCGTCCAGCTCTGGAGCCCTCAGCACAAGAAAGACATGGAGCTGCTGGAGCAGGTCCAGAGGAGGGCCACAAAAATGTCCAGAGGGCTCGAACACCTCTCCTACGAGGAAAGGCTGAGAGAGTTGGGGCTGTTCAGCCTGAAGAACAGAAGGCTCTGGGGAGACCTTATTGCAGCCTTTCAGTACCTGAAGGGGGCCTACAGGAAAGAATGGGAAAACCTTTTTAGCAAGGCCTGATGTGATAGGACAAGGGGTAATGGTTTTAAACTAAGGGAGGGTAGATCTAGACTGGATATAAGGAAGAAATTTTTTACAGTGAGGGTGGTGAAACACTGGAACAGGTTGCCCAGAGAAATAGTGGAGGCCCCATCCCTGGAAACATTCAAGGCCAGGTTGGACAGGGCTCTGAGCAGCCTGCTCTAGTTGAAGATGTCCCTGCTCAGTGCAGGGGGGTTGGGCTAGATGACCTCTAAATGTCCCTTCCAACCTAAAGCATTCTATGATAATGCTTAAGAAAACTGCTCTTCTCTGTACTAATGCCAGCACTTACCAATTCAAATTCTTGTGTTACACTTATACTTCTGTCTAATCTCACATTTATAAGCCTGCCCAAAAGACTAACTTCAGGTCTTCAAAAACATTCAAAATCAGTGACTTCACCAGAGCCTTCCTAATAATTCTTATGCTTCACTTACATAGTTAAAAAGAAGAGAAAAGAAAGGCTAAATAACCAATGTCATCATTGTCAGCAGCAATAAAAAGACTCCTTTATATAAGGGTATATACAATGAAATGACAAAATGGAAGTAATTAACAAGCAAGAATTAAAGCACATATCAGCCTATGTACTTACCAGACCCATGAGACTGAAATTTTTTGAAACTGATTTACAACTCGGGAACTGACCAAATAGCCACCCATACATTGATTTGGTACAAATTTAATACAAAGAATAACATCAAAAAATCTGTAAGCTTACCCTAATTATCTTTCAGTTCTTTATATCTTCTAATAAGGTTTAAGTTGTAAACATTTACTCTGAAATATTAAGCAAATTATTAGCTTTTCTTCTCTTCTCCCTCCAAGACACAAGCGTAAGAAATTAAAAAAAAAAGGCGCTCAACAAGACAAAAATAAAACAGAAATTCTATTACCTTGGATTTAAGATTTCACCAACAATTTCTTGCAGTTTGTCAACAAAATTTACAAAGTCCGAAAGCCCCTTTACATGGATTCTTAAAGGATCGAATAAGGAAGATGCACAGCCTCTTCCTCCAAGTTCTACAGTTCGGATAAAAGATGTTGCCATCTATTAGGAGAAATATTCAGAAATATGAAACTAGACATACACAAAATGTACGCATCTTGAAGTGAGCCTCTCCTACAGATTTGCAAACAGCATATAACACCTAGCTGATAGCAAAAATAATCTAGCTGAAATCAATAGCATACCTCTTAATGGCAAGCTTTGTACCATAAATATTTGCAACATCAATACTGGAATAGTGCAGCAGTATAAAAAACCAAAACACGAGCCAAAGTGAAAATGACCCAGCTAATTTGATATTTACGTTGGCCTTTTGACAGCTGAGAAAACACTTTATTACCCCAGGGTATAGAATTTTTCTGTTGTTACTGCTGTTTAAGTGTTTATGCTGACCTCACAAAAACTACTCTTGTATTCAGAGGGCTGTCTAGGACCCAAGAACAATTTTAATGTAAGCACGTAAGAGTTGATTTCAATAGTATCTTTATTTTCAGAGGTGTAAAATAAAAATAATGTATAATCAAAGCTTTTGAAAAATCGTAACAGTGAAGGCTTTTACCATCATAGGTACCCAATTCTGAAAGTTTCCATATATTTCTATATGCTATGAAGATACTGAAAACAAGGTATGTTCCAAAAGCAGTACACCTTAGAGGACAACCCCTCAAATTTTAAGGCAACAGTCAGAATAAAAACCCTTAGCAGTTCTTCCACATTTCTGGAGTAAAGATAACAATCCAATATGCTTGACACAGATGTAGTAATATTAATTCTACATATAAATTTTAATTTAATACTATACAGTTAAATCATAAAGCTTTTGGGACTGGAAAGAGTACAACTGGAATTACTCTAGCAAATAAAGTAAACCTGCCAGTATTTCTGCCTTTGTGCTAAAGATTTCCTGTGGATCAAGTACAGTTCATAGGACCTTGCCTTCCCAATGGAAAATATTCTGGCTTTGTAGAAATCCTGTGAGACATAGATGCCAGAAAAGAAGAGGTCTTTACACGATAGAGAAGTTTCCCCTCTGGCAACTGTGAGGAAGAGGTAATAAATCCAGTCCAAACACATACTTTTTTTTTTAATACAATGTTAACAGAGCATTAGGACCAAAGTAATTAATCCTGGAACCGAGATTTCACAAATTTTCCATATTTATTCAACCATAAAAATCTCAGAATGCAGCTGCTTCAGTGACTGTTACATACCCATACTGTTTTTCCTCTGGTCTGCTGTTGTCTGCAAAATTTGATTATTTTGAATATGAGGGACTACAGCAGTTCTCTGGAGAAAGAATTCTTGCTCATCTTATTCCAACTATTTTTCGAGATGGCTCTGTACTGACTGTAACTACTGTAAGTATAAAAGCACCTCAGATACCAAACTAGATTCTTTAGCAACAAGCCTCTGAGCACTGTACATTGATACTGTAGCTTTTTCTACTCGTACACAGGGGCATAGAGGAAAGTATATACCACTGTCTTGAGGCTTTTTTTCAACTCTGTGCCTTTGTGAATAAAATGAGCAGCAATGTCCCATATCAATCACTTCTTGGAGAGTATTTCAAGACTGATCAAGCTGCATATGACTAGAAACCATGACCCTCTGCAAATTCTAAGTCAAAGCTGAAAAAAATGCAATACTGCTCTTTCAAATTTTGGTCTCTGTTCTAATGTATATGTCAAAGGCAGGACATTGTCACCAGGTTGCTTTAAGAAAAGGATTTTGTACATAGAAATACTTTCGGTTCCAGATATCTGAAGTTTAACAGATGCACATAAAAATGCTGTTCTACTATTTAACCAAAATACTTAAGGCACATTAAAACTGAAATGCATTGTAATGAATTGTTAGTGGCGCAGTTTTGTTACTGTTAATACTGCTCTGTGATATTTATTTAATCCAACCTCATTGCTTTTAGAGGTACTTGGTAAGCAGTAACACCTAGTCTAATGCCAGCTTTTCTTCCTTTGTCTTTTTTCTTTGATATGTATACTCATGACCTCACTTCACAGTATCTGCCAAGATTTCAAAATTTTAAAAGTAATAATAAAAAGCCTATCTTAGATTCATGTTCAAGACAGTAAACTTTTTCAGGATTCCAGCCACTGTTTGCGATGAACAGTCTCAATGCCCATTTTTACAATATCACACTTCAGAGCTCTAGAGGTACACCCACACAAGTAATTTTCCTCACTACCAAGCAAGTATCCATTTCTTCACATAGAATCTGTTGTGTCTTCTTAACCTAGAAATCATGTTTATGTGGTATTTGACTTGGATTGCAAATGTCAGTCTTGCATACAAGATTAAAGCAATATTTTATGTTTATAAGTCTATTTCATAGCCTCTCATCTACAGCGAGTTTCATTTGACACACATACCAGGAATGTGGACATTTTTCTCTTCTGTGAGGCATGTTTTAGGTTAGTGAAGGCTTCTCTACCAAGTCCTCTGTCAGGAACATTTAGAATATGAGCCAATGCCAGATCATCCTTAGAATTCACCAACAGGCTTAAGTAGGAACAAACACACTTCTTTGCCAGGATTTTCACCTGTGTAAGAAAGCATCAAACTGGTCATCCTGCTGCTAAATTATGTTCCTTTTTTTAAAGCTAATTAGATATGTACTGATATGATTTTTGAAAGAGTAAGAATTTCACCTTCCATGACTTCAAAATGCTACTTTTTGTATGGGAATTCTGGAAGCACTGACAAAAGCAAACATTATTAATATGTTTACATATACTGTACTTCAATATTCACAAAATATTTGAGGGCTGGATCTCTAGCTATTAAAATTGTCTATCAGTTTTTACTTGGCAACTTGTTCACAGATATTCCTTTTCTATCCCAAGGAAAAATACTAGCACTGTTAAACCACAGAAGGATTTGTCATCAACTTCAGATAAGCTAAGATTTTAAACAACTCGCCAGCTCCACACCAGATTCAGTAATCCTTTGGGTCTCAGGGGATTTCAATCACAGAAAATCCACTGATTGAGTTTGGACATAAATTGTGACCCAGCTCCAGCCATATAACCAAAACTTAACATTGTAATTGATTATATTGCAGCACTGTTCTGGACCCTGCAAGAACAACAGATTCAGAACTGGAAAATTTACAGTTTTGTCACAAACAAAGAAAACAGAGCAAAAAAGGCCATTAACAAATGAAAGATAATGAGAAAACCTACATTTGCTGTGGAACAACTTCTTAAACAACAGGATATATACAACAAAAATGTAGGCAGTGAAAAAAACCCACACACATGCGTGACGTTCTGAAAAGACAGATTTAAGAGAAAGAGCAAGGAATATTTTTATTATGTAAATCAGAGCAGCAAGAACGCCATTATGTTAGTGGTAGAAGTACTATCCAGAGGAGAATAATAGTCCAGAAAATATTTTCTTGTTTAGAAACATTGAGTTGTACCCAAATATTGAACTGAAATTGCCACTTACCATGAGAAAAGCCAGTCTGGAAATGACCCAGGCTCCAGCACTTCAGGCATGGTTATATAGTATTCCGAGATTCATGTTTTGGGGGTTTAAAGGGTAAAAGAAAAAAATCCAATATTCCCAGAAAGTCTTTAAGTCCTCTACTGAGGCCAGCAAACTTTGTTTGCTTTGCTACAGCTACCACTACAGTGGCTATACAGATTTCTTCTGTATGTAAAGGAGTACAAGCTAATAAAACAAATTTAAAGAGGTTTACTTCACCTAACATTTCACTTTGCAGCATGGGGCAAACCATTTAACTCTCAGGCAAGACAATGTTTGAGTGATGGTGTACTTGTAGAAAAATTGATTCCCTGGTGTTTCAAGCCAGACAAAGCCTACATCAAGTGTCTGCCATAAGAGGACTGTCTTCCAGAGTATAGGTTTCTGTCCTTCACCCCATACACACACAATATACTCGAGTGATACAGAGTTCAAATATACGTGTTCTGGTTTTTTAAACCAGCAACATGCTAATACCAATAATTGGAAAAAGAAACTATGTTATCTTTTTAATATATACAGAACATTATGAAACAGACAGAAAAAATTTTTACCTTCACATTCTCCTGGCCCTGCCTCTTGACTGGGGTAGAAGGAGTAGAAAGAACAGAACCATTATTTGCTTGTACATTCATTATGTCAGAAAAAAATTCCAATAGTTGAACCTTTAACAAAAAGATTAGAATAAACTTAAACACAAAGATGACTAGAAATTAAAAAGTAGTATTAAAACCTGCTGAAACTATGTCCGCCAGTTTGCTAGCATTCTTAGAACAGCACTTACAACTCAATTTTGGTTTTAGTCTTTAAAAGTAGAACTGTTTTATTAGAGAATTGAGGTGTAAGATTCGAATTAACTTAGAAAATATATCATGAACAGCTATGTAATACACTTGCACTACAAGCAGCTACTTCCATTTGAAGAACATTTAATATGTTATACCGTGTTTAAGAAGAGCTCATTAACCCACTCAAGTTCTCTATATCCTCATGAAAACAGGAAGGAAAAAGAATTTTTTTTTTAAAAACAGTTTCCATGCTCTTTCTGAACTTCAGTTCTCCTTATAATATCTTTTGTGCCTAATAATTACATGAGTGTTTAAGTGCAGGTTCTCCAAATCTTTAAGGAAGTAGGCAAGCTGGTTACAAGCATACATGCTTGTCATAGAATCATATCATAATTTAGGTTAAAAGGGACCTATAGAGATCTAGTACAAACTCATGCTTGAAGCAGGACCAGTTTGCCCAGGTTGCTCAGTGACATGCTGAGCCAAGTTNTTAATATCTGCAAAGATGAGATTCCATATCTTTTCTGGGCAACCTGTTCAATATTTGACCACTTTATGTAGANAGTTTTTTGTTCTTACTAGAGCTGGAAGGTAAACAGTTTTAATCATGCTGTAACTCATAATTCATGGTATGTTCATAATATATCTCAGCTCAATTAACATTCACTTACTGATAGATCTTCCCGTATATTAAAATGACATCTAATTAAACATACTTCATATTCAGAAGGTGAAATAAACAGTAACTTGTTTAAGTCTGCAGTGCTGAGACAGGGGGCAGTAAAAGCAGACAACTAACTCCTCTCTAATTTTCATTAGAAGCATGCACATCTAAATCCAACATTCATTAATTTTTTTTGTTATTAATATCCTTTGTCTTCTGACCTTTCCATGCTCTGAAAAGCACAGAATCAAATCAAATCGAGTGGAATCCTTGTGTTTAAAATCTTAATTGCTACTTACACATATTTTTACCCAATANCATAGAGATCAAATTCATTTTTCATACACTTTCACAGTCTAAGAGTGGGTAACACACTAGAACTTCTCTAGCCTAGAACATGGCCTCAGATGCAGTGCCATAGTAACATCTGAGCTGCAATAGTCAGCAGCTCTGATGTAGTTTGAGTGGCTGAATTGGAACCTCTCCTGGTTTCTGCAAAAATGTAATATGGGACTACATATATGCTTTTAAGAGAGTGGTATTTTTAAAATAACCATTAAAAATATTTTGACTGCATATCAACATACAACCAAAACTCCATGACACATGTTAATCACTAAACTTTGCTCCAGTGCTATCAAATCTCTACAGTTCATTTTCCAGTTCCACTTCTGGCAAAGAGTGATATACACATAGAAGAGCTGTGGGGCCCACTCAGCCAGCAGGACTACAGAAAAAATAATTTTTAAGTGAATTTAAAAGTAATTTAAACTCCTCTGCTTCCCCAGCTGAAGATCAAAGTAACTTGTGAATACTTCAGAGCTCCTGTGTATATTTAGAAGTGTCATAAATCCACAACTGGAATCAAAAATATGTCAAAACAATCTCAGAGATCCAACAAACAAAATACTTACAGGGGCTATGCTTTCATCTTCAGATACAAGTCCAAGATCATAGCACTTCTGACATATGTCTATTAGATCTAACATATTGCTTCTTGCTAAGAAGGCATGATAGGCTTTTTTTATGTCAGGATAATTTTCAGGTTCTTTCATGTTTTCATATGACAATCCCAGTTTGTCATGTAACAAATATTTCCAAGCTTCCAACGCATCACTAAGCGACACTGTGAAATCTCCATATTGCTAATAGAACAGAAAAACACAAAAATATTATGTTTTGTATGCAGCATAGCTTTAAAAATAACTTTAAAACAAGCTGCATATATCTCTACATGGGAGAACAGGAAAGACTAAGAATAAGAGAGACTGTATGTAGTCCAATAACGCTACATGTAATCTCATTTACAGAATCATAGAATGTTTAAGGTTGGAAGGGACCTTTAGAGCAGAAGTAACTAAAGAACCAAAATTGCTAGCAAACCTGGCATTGTTGGAGGTTACAAGTACGGCAGCAGGGCACAAATGGCAAACAAAATGGTGAAAGTGTCAGACAGGAACAGTGAAGCCAGAATTCACAGAAATTTAAAAACAAGATGAGTAAGTGACAAAGCCCTGTTATTTGAGTCACAAACCAAGTGATGTGTTACTGATGGAAGTAGGATGCAAGCCAGCAACCATCCAGTTGTATCAGTAAGAAGCTAGATGACAGTAGTTATTGCTGCATTCTAAGAAAGAAATAATTTGTTTCATTCCTGGCATTATGTTTTTTTGCTTTCAATAAAATACTGTTTTTTAAAACCAAGTGATTCACAGTTGTGAGCAGGGGGAGGAAATCAGCTCAGTGAGCATCAGATATTTTAATTAAACTTTCCAGTTCAGTGTGAGGGTACAAGGAACTGCAAAAAGTCTGAGCCTGTCTCTTGTGGTTGCCAGTAAAGGAGATGAGTGTATTGTCAATGGTTAAAGACTACAATAGGAAGCCAGAAAATCAGTTTCAATCCCTGTAAACCACACTATGCACAAGAAGAAAGAATTGCATTAAGGTGCTGCTTACATAAGGGAAAGCAGATAGGAGAGAATTCTGCTACTAATCAGATTGAGCTAAAGGTAACAGACAAAACACAGGCTTTGGGCTGCAGGATTACATATATTTCTGGCCTCTACCTCAGAATTTGGTCCTTTATTCACTAGTTACTTGTTCACCTGTTTTTCATGTCTTGACCACTGACCCTGGACTTTCATTCCTTTGCTGTTCTCTGCCTTTCCAAAATTCTAACTAGAAGTTGCTAATCTCCCTACACACCCATAACTCATTATATTATATATCCAATGTCCATCACAATTTCTGTTTTCTCATAGCCACGTTTATTGCAGACCTTTCATACTATCCTACTCTACACCCTTCCGATGCCAACTTTGCCACCACCATTTCCTTTCCCCTGAAATCTGTGACTTCCTCACTACTTGCTCTCATCCTGTCCTCTTTAACAACTAGACTCCTCATTTTCATCCACACCCCGCTCTTTGATCTACATACCAGTCCTCACTTCATGTAGTTTAACTTTTTCAGATGAGGTCCTTCTATTTGAATTAGACCTCAGAATACACACAAATAGTAATGTTGCAACTGTAGCGAATTTTACAGTTTTCACCAAAGAAACAGAGTTCATACTACTGGTATCTAAAGCATTCCCAGCATACTGCAGCAACAAACCCCAATATTATATAGTCATGTAATTCATTATGTAACATGATATAAGTGCCCCACGACTGAATGACAAACCTTGCTTTGTTATGTCAATAAAGGCAGATAACGCCTGTCTAGTGCAAAGGTTTTATTAAATTTCATGACATTTTCATGAAAGCAACTGTAATCTAAATAAAACAATTACCTACAAAATCTTAGAGAAATGTCAGTATACCTTGCATGGGTAATTGTTTGGGACTAAACACCTTCTTTTCTAGTGGGTGGAGGGGTGTTGTTAGAGATTGATTATAGAATAGAATAAAATCATAGAACTAGAACGTAGATTCAGCTGTGTAAACAGCTGTGTTAAGAAACCATACAACATGTATGTGTGCAATTGGGATAGAAATTAATTGTATGGATTGTATCAAACAGAATTCACAAAAGAAGTCGAGACGACCCTGAAACCAAGCAAGCCCTGAAACCAGCGAGCGAGAATTCTATGAAGACAGAAGAATAGAAAGCACTTAATAAATGATGTACTTAAAGGAACGGAATGGTTGCTTAGAAACTTATGAAGATTCTAGACTTGGTGTAATCGGTTTAATTAATGTATATAAACTGGTCTAGCGAGTTAAGCTTTGCCACTCACTGAGGTGATGGCCCAACTCTGAGTTGTGAATAAAACAATACCTAGTGTAACCCACTCGTGGGAGGATAAAATCTTTAACAGAATTTGGTGACCCAGATGGGGCACTAGGACACAGTAGATGTATACTCTAGATCTTTTCTGTGAACACCCAAGACCAACGCTTGAAGTGCCAGCACAAAACAAGAGGACTAGGTGAGTCGAGAGCTTTTGGTCTCGAGTGTGTTCAGACTGATTGTTGAGATATTCTCTTGTGTTTAAATTTTGCTTGAAGTATTTGATATGGGAACTACACCCAGCATTGAAAGGGGGACGCCCCTTGCTGAGATTTTAGAGAATTGGAGTAGGATACCTTTGTCTCAGACTTTGAAGAAAAAGAAATTTATATTATGTCAGGAGGAATGGCCATTTCTCACTAGAACTAGAGGAGGGGGACCTATGGATGTGTAGCCCCCTAAGGGAACTTTTAAGATACATAAGTTAAAATTTTTCCGAATAATTCTAGAAGATGCAGGAACTCAAGACATTGATTATTGGTATTTTTGGTATAATTGGGCCCAACAAAGAAGGAAACCTGCAGGTAATCATAATAACGGAGGTCGATTATCACCCTCTGCTCCCTTTGCTCCCTCTGCTCTGGAGGCAGACGATGATAAATCTACCTCAAAAGGGATTGGAATGTATCTCATGAAATTGGATTACATTCCAAACCCTAGGGCTAGACCAGGAGCCCCACCAGAGGTCCCTACAATCCAAGCCATGGTAAGACATGAACCTTGGAAACAAGGAGATTTAGTAGCTTGGCAAGCAAAAATGCCGAGACTACGAGATGATGCAGAAAAATGTGCTCAATTATTATCTGTCATCACAACTGATTATTTTCCTAATTGGAATGATGTAAGAACTCTCCTTCAAGAATTACTCCAATCAGACAAAAGAGAAAATTTTACAAAAAGATAGGGAAATTGCTCAGAGGGGAAATGGACTTAATCCACAGCCTGAGCAAAATCCAGGCTGCGATGTAACTACTACAGAAGGTCTTCAAACATATCAAACTGCTGTTCAACAATTAGTTGAAGCAGTTTGTCTAACTGGAGAACGAGTCACAAATTGGACCAAAGTAATTCAATGTAGGCAAAAGCCTGATGAACATCCCAGTGATTATTGGGGAAGACTAAAAGCTACACTTCTAAAATATGGGGGAATGACTCGTGAAAATTTTCAGGAACCATTGGCCATAAGTGTGTTTGTGGACCAATTTCCTCCTGATAATAATAAATATTTCTGAAAAACACATGCCAGGCTGGCAAGGTGAAACTTTGACTAAAATCCTGAGCATAACAACTTTTGTTTTTGATGGAAGGAACGAAGAACAACAGAAGCAAGAAGAGGCGAAACTGAAGGCAGAAAGGAAGAGAGAACGTAAAGAAAAAGAAAGATAAATTGGCCTGCTCACTGCAGCAATTGTTCAGAATTATAACTAAAGAGGAAGAGGCTGGGGATTTCCCTGAAGAGGAATCGGAGGAAGAGGCCAAAGAGGAAGAGGTCTTCCTCCCCCTGTTTCCCCATATTTTAACACTCCTGAATGTTTTTATTGGGGTAATTTAGGTCATATACAGCTTGCATGCCCCTTGAGACCAGTGACTTCGGCAGTCGAAGTTAGAAACTACAAAGAACGACCTCCCAGACCTCACTCACAGTAACTGACGGAAGCGGTTTGAGTTAAGGTAGATCATAACCGTCACGTCACAGCAAAGGTAAATGGTACTTTTGTCAATTTTCTAGTAGATACAGGAGTAACTATAACATTATTAAGCTTTTCTGTTCCGCAATTATCAGGAGAAAAAATAAAGGTAGATAGAGCGGTGGGAGGTAAGAAATTGCCCCTTTCACTTCCCCTTCCAGTAGTATTGGGAGGAAAAATAGCTCGGGGAAAGTTTGTTGTCTCCCCCGAAACACCTGTGTCTTTGCTGGGACAGCATTTGTTGCAAGAATTTGGCACTTGTATCTCTTCAACTCCAATTGGTATACAATTAATAGTAATTGGCATGTCTTTAATCAAAATACTAGAAAATAAAAAGGAGGGAAAAAAGATACCTGAGGAACTCTCTGATACTCCTCATGAATTATGGAGCACTTCTGGAGATGAAGTAGGGCTGTTAAAATCAGCTGAACCTGTGGTAATCCAAACAAAAGGAGGGACACCTCCTTCTATTCAACAATACCCAATAGTTTCAGAAGCAATTTCTAGTATTGGTAAACAAATTGATAAATTCTTAAAAGAGAGAATTCTAAAAGAATGTAGGAGCCCTTATGATACCCCAATTTTACCTGTAAGTAAAAACAGGTTGGACAATGACAGAGACCCTGAATATAGGTTTGTTCAAGATTTACGAGCAGTTAATGAGCATGTCATTGCACCCCATCCAGTTATTCCAGACCCGACTTTAATATTAAACTCAAATACCTCCCTGGGGCCAGTATTATACTGTGCTTGATTTAACAGGAGCCTTTTTTAGTATACCAATAGCAGAATAAAGTCAACATATTTTTGCCTTTACCTGGCAAGGGAAACAGTTAACCTGGACACGATTGCCTCAAGGTTTTACTAGTTCACCCACTATTTTCTCTCAGATTTTGAGAAATGACTTACAAGATTTAAATTTTCCCCGTTTGTCTGTTTTGATACAATATGTGGATGATCTTTTACTTGTGATTAAGCCAAAAGAAAATTGTATACGTGATACTAAATATTTGTGTTGTCAATTGGTGCAGAAGGGTCATCGAGTTTCTCCATCCAAACTGCAGTTTTGCCAGACTAAGGTAAAGTACCTGGGATTTCTATTAAGTCCGGGAAAAATAGAAATTGATGCTGAAAGAGTTAAAATAATACAGGAACTGCTAAGACCTACCACTAAGAAGCAGTTAAGGGGATTTTTAGGGCAAGTTGGATTTTGTAGATCTTGGATCTCTGGATTTAGTGAAATAGCAAAACCATTGCGTGAAGCAACTAGGAATGAGGAAGTGGAACCTATAGCATGGGGATCTGAAAGAGAAAAAGCTTTTCGGACACTAAAGAATGCCTTATTGAATGCCCCAGCATTAGGACTCCCTGATTATACCAAACCCTTTAAACTTTATTGTGATGAGATAAAGGGAACAGCCAGAGGACTTTTAGTCCTAACTTTAGGGCCTCATGAAAGACCAGTAGCTTATTTTTCAGCTGCGTTAGATCCTATAGTAAAAGGAACTCCGTTTTGTATCCGAGCAATTGCAGATGCAGCTGGGATGGTAGAAAAATCTAGGTCAATTGTTTTAGGACATACACTAACCATATGCATACCCCATGAGGTGGAAATTTTGTTAAAACAATATGCTGAAAAGTCTCTTTCACCCCAAAGAGCACATCGTTATGAATTGGTATTGTTGTTAGCTGACAATTTGAAATTGGAGAGGTGCAACATGCTTAACCCTGCCACACTGTTACCTTTGCCAGCTGATGGTGAAAGATACTCATGACTGTACGCAAATTTTAACATTTACTAGCAAGTCTCAAGACGACGTAACAGATCAACCACTTGATAACCTGGAGATGAGTCTTCACAGATGGATCATCATATTATGATAAAGGACGACAGGTTGTGGGTTTTGCAGTGACAGCAGAAACAATGGTATTAATTGCTGGACCTCTACCTTTGTCTCTGGGAGCGCGAGGTGCAGAAGTTGTTGCATTGACAGAAGCAGACAGGTATGCAAAAGGGAAAAAAGTGAACATTTATACTAACTCAAAATATGCTTTTGGAGTGTGTCATGCAACAGGTGCCCTCTGGAAAGAGGATTTCTAACTTCAGTAGGAAAAACGATTGCTCATGGAAAGCAGATAAATTTACTGGAAGCGATTCAATTGCCGACAGCTTTAGCGGTAATACATATATTAAAGCTCACACAGGAAAACAAGATGCC
>Ga0065711_1042334_pt1 | contig 15454 bp, 5 predicted proteins | sample Hoacrofraction12_FD_59098 | JGI IMG/M metagenome (GOLD analysis project Ga0065711, IMG submission 59098) | Hoatzin crop microbial communities from Cojedes, Venezuela - Epithelial fraction 12 v2 (version 2) | ecosystem: Host-associated > Birds > Digestive system > Esophagus > Crop | place... | reverse complement strand
TGACGTCACATGGTATGGAATACCGGGCTCTGTTTGGCCAGGTGGGGTCAGCCCCCACCCCCCGGCTGTGCCCCTTCCTGGAGTCCGGTGAAAATTAACCCTGTTCTGGCCAAACCCAGGACAACAATCTGCAGACCAGTTCTGAGGATATGTGATTTACTGCTTACCCAGGAAACACTGCTTTTTCATACCTGAGCTAAGAGCACCAATTCATCACAGAAGACAAAACACAGGTGGAGAACAAGAACCCCACATCATCATTAAAAGGCTAATGTTTTGTGCGCAACAAAATCTGCCTGCTTAAGAAATTCTACCAACAACGGATTTAGACATGATTTAGACATACACTGGAAATGCAGAATAAGAAATTCCAGTGGATTCATTTGCTCAGTTAAAACTAGAGATGAAATAATCTCACATGGCATGAAAACACAACATCTTTGCTAGAGAAAGGAGTTGTACCTTTTGCTGCCACAGAACAAGCGACAGAACGAAAATCATCAGGTTTTGTCAAAGAAAACTGGTGCCGAGCCACAGTGTTTCTGTGCAGGCGGATACAGGCGGATCAGTGTTTCTATGCAGGCGGATACCCAGGGCTTTGTGATTTCATACTTACAAGAGCTTGCATTGTCTTACCTTTACATTTCACAGAGTTTCATAAAAGCATTGAGTTTTATCTGAACACACTCCTTCTTAAAGAGTCCTTTAAAAGCCTAAACCAATTACCTCACCATCATCTTCATCTTAACGTTTTCTCATCCTTTCCAGTCTAGAGATTCCATTACGCAAACGTCCACTAATAAAAAGCTTGTACCTCATCCCAGTCCGTACTTAGAATGTTTTTTTTTCCCAATCGTAAGATCCTTTATCATTGTAGATGAGTTTATCTACGCACATTTTGTGCTTCCTTCCTCTCAATCTTTGTTGCCTAAACAGCTCTTCAGTCTAAGGCAAATTATAACAATAATGCTTCCTTTTTCATCAAGGGACATCCTTACATGTATTAAGTCCATTAGGAAAAGAACTAGAAGAGTTCAAGAGCGCTGTAATCTATAAATGAATCAATATTATGTGAGGTTTAAGAGTACTGAGGGTAATCTTTTCAAATTTGATCCAGAAATATCGTCACTCAGTAAATGGTGTTATATGCTTTTAACTGTGCTAATACAGTTTCACCATCATCTTCCTGTCTTGAATGGGAATACAAATACTACAATTAAAGAGCTTTAGCATTTGACCGGCTTGCTTGGCCAAATACATGAGGTATTCTTACACGCTGCAAGTTTAACATCAGTTTTCCCATGGCTAGAATTGCCTACTGGACTGTATATCCCTTCTCCACTTATTTCTGTTGCTACAAAAACCCTACTGATTTCTGATTGTTTCAAAACTCTGAATATTCATGCACTGCGTTATACAAAGCAACACTTTTCCCTCTTTCCTTCAGAAACACCTGTCAAACTAGACATAGCTTCAGCTCTTTCACAGTGCCACAGACTGTCCATCTCAGGTGTGTTTCTAGGCAAGTAGTTTTGCTCCTTAGCAATATATTCTTTGAAGTATGGTGAATCGAACTCTAATGACTCAAAGGACTGCCTGCATTAAGAGCCCCCTCTCCCACTCCTTTTATGAACATCATGCAACAGAGGAATTCCTCTTGAAGCCACCGGAATTCTGCCACTGCTCAACTTCCTCTTGATTCGCCTCAAAACTCAGTTGCCAAGCAGAGACCCCTCTCCCACCAAGCACTGCTCTTTCAGAATGCATGCGAAAAATAGTTCTGAGTAACAGAACAGTGTTTCCATGACAACGATTATTAAAAAAAACTATCCAGACAAAAGCAGTTGCTAAAAAAGCTGATAAAGATGAACCTACAGTCTTTACAGTAAATAAAACTATTTATGCTACCATTTTTCCTTTGTTCCACTTAATATTCCTATGTTTCAGACTTCTGCCTCACTCTTTTCGGGTCATCAGTGAACCAGTTCTTTTCAATTCTTAAGTGATTCACATGAATATATAAATTCGTATCTGCAAATACCAGGATAGAGAAGTTATTATGAGTACTCTGTTACATAGTACTTTTACATGCATGTAGCTTATTATTTAACATTAGCACATAAATGCTAATGTATACGTAAAGCATACAGGCTTCCAAGTCTGAAGGAGTAACTATGAAAGACATTGACTATCCAGTATTATTAGTTGTCTACAATATCCCCTTTCATTGTAAGGCCAACACCCATCTACTCGGATATGGGTAAAATCCAGTTAAATATTGACCACTGGGACACAAACAAGAGAATTTCAGCTTATTCAACTGCATCTGTAATACTTCACAAGATCCAGAAAAAAGCTACTGTGCATGACTTGAACAATAACCGTACAGATGATTGGAAAATTTGCACATTACTTTTAACAACTTAACAGAACCAGTTTAAATTGAACCAATCTGCCTTCAGCCCTGCTATTCTGAGTATGCAGAAGACACGATTTAAGTTCATTCTCCTTTAACTTTACTTTGCACCTTCACGCAGCCTATTATTTCCATTCGGACTGAATTTGATTATCTATTGCTGTTGACAATGCAGTGACATTTCACCTGTCGTTCTTTTCAGTGTAACAAGAAGCTTACATCTGAACTACCTAGACAGCGGCTCACCAGCATACTTGTCATTCATGACTAGACAATGCACTTCAAACTTGGAACACCATTTACGTGGCTGGTAGAGACTTTTAGTCAAACAGGACAAGACATAGTAACAGGCTGCTAACTTGCTGCCTCTACCTCTTCACAGTTATTGAAGTGTTGGGTTACTACACTAAAACAATGCAACCAAGCACTTCCTGGCTAAAGCTCGTACTTTTGACACTGGCTTCTGTAAGATCAAGCAGAAGCTCTTGCCTCAAGCACAACAGAAAGTACATGTTGATTATACGTAATCTAGACAGACTCAGCCTCCAGCTCCAGTTCTTTTCGGTTTTGGAGTTCCACAGAGAAGAAAAGGAGCAGGTACACTACCAATGTTATGCCAACATCCATTACTTTTAAATAAAGCATAGTTAACATCTAGCCTGAAAAAGAACTAGACCTCTCTCCTCCCTTTCCCAAAACAACTTAAAACTGTATTTATCCAGCTTGAGGGAAATGAGTATTCAATTGTCTTCTTAAGGTCTTTATTTACAAAATCTGTTTAGACAAAACATTTTATTATATGTTCAAAAACTACAGTCAGCTTCAGCTTTTCTTAGTTCTTAAGTATGCACTAACAGAAGCCACAGTAAGCAAAACCCAGAAAGAATTCAACGACAGCAGAGTTCAGAAAAGGAAAACAGTAACACATATACTTTATGAATAGCCCTGTAAAGGATAATCGCATTTCCTTTTGTTGTCATTTTGCTACCTTGCAGCACTACAGATGCACAAACAACACAATAGTCCATAATTTCTGATTCAGTAAGCAAGATGATATTTTATCATAATACTTAAAGCACAGGAATGTATTGGCAGAAACATGATTCATGAATATTGCACTTGTTGAGTACTGTAGTGACAGATTACAATCTAATTCTCACTAATACTGAGAAGTGATTAAAATTTTCAATGTAAGCAGAAATCTAAAAATCAGACTGATTTAATAAATACCAAAAAAACCACCCCCACCCCACACTTTAGGGGCTGTAGTCAGGATCCATAGTTTTCACAGACAGACTGCTTTATTATACAAAGTGTAATAATCAAGCCGTGTCCCATGAAGAGGTCCTTTCTGTGTTGCCTGGTGCAAAAGAAGCCTTCTGAATTCACGTGGAGTTTCACAAGCAGCCCAATCCTGTACAAAGCCATGACGTAGCTAAGAAGAGCAGCCCTATCCTTCCTTGCTCCCCACTTACTTTAACTGTCTCATTTACCAGAACTCGCTTTCCAGTGTATCACCTGTATGATCCCGTTGTATCAGACTATACCCACACAAACACTAAATACTGGAAAGGAACTTCATTGCCTATTGATGTCTTGTTTGGACAGCATTATTTTAGACCCCTGAAAGCATACTAAAAATTCAAGTATTTGTCACAGCATTAGTACAGAGTCTTTTGTTACTGATAAATTCAAGAAAAAAGATAAAATTAGAAGTTACATATTTGCAAGCATTTAAAAGTGATTTAGTGATCTTCACCGGGAATCAAAACCATACTTTGGTAAACTAGCCATGCCAAAGCCCAAATTCCAGTATATCCCCACCACTCAAACCTCAGCAGCTTAAAAGAATGACAGTTGTCACTAATAAGGAGGATGATGATGATGTCACTTGTTAAGTTTACCAATTATATTTGTTCCCCCATATGAAGATTGTTTTATAAAGCTATGTATATTCTCTTGACCACCACAGAATTTCAACAATAGCTTTTTCTACTTTAAGTGCAGCAGAGTCTGTCAAACACTACTAAGACACAAAAAAGATCTGTCTATCAGTTTCCTGGCCTTTAAGGATGACTAACATCAAGGACATAACATTCAGGTATCACCTATGTAGGGAAACCTCTTGCTTGTGAGCCACCAATCAAAAGACTGCATACATTACTAGGAAAGCAAAATCAGACTATATTAAGACAATAAAGGAAAGTTAACACTTTTCCTACCTCAATTTAAGATGTATATAACCACTTACTCACCTGAAGCATAGCTTCTTTCTGTGGCCCAGGGAACGCTCTCTCCTCGCATGAGGATGGTTTGTGAGTGGGTGGAAGATCAATCCTGTAGTAAAGAAAGAATGAAACATACCATGCTTGTAAAATCCAAATGAATGGTCAGATTTTATTTATTTTAGCTGCCAAACCACCCAACATCCAGGGACACACACCTTTCAGTCAGCAATGACCCACATATGAAATACTATAAAGTTAACACATCTATCACTGGCAATAGTTCAGCCACACACTTAATGTAGAAAAGCACCACGTATTATTTGCTATTTATTCTATAAGGTGCTAAGTAGACTGAACTCTCCCTCACTCCCCCACCCAAACTAAGCATTAGAGACTATTGGCATCTATCATCATTTCTATGTTACGCGATATAGCTTGAGCAACATTTACTACCACAGCCTGTCTTTTAAAAGCCTTTGAGAAAGCCTTACAATCAATTATTCCATGCAAGACTTCTCTATTGTAACTTTCTCAGTGAAAGCAAATTGTTATAGAGGAATTAAAATGTTTAAGACTACTCATATAAATATGCCTCAGCTACAGCATTTAAGAGAAAAAACAACAAGAAAACAGTATTTCTAACCATATTAGAAATTAGTCAGTTGTAGGAAAACACTTGACCCATCTTGCTAGCTCAAGAGATTCAAATGCTGAAATTGTTTTATGCTAAACACTTATTTTACTCCTCAGTAAGTATATACAGACATGACAGACATTTTTACTTCATTTTTACTTCTCATTCAGTTTGAAGTGTTAACTGAATATTGTATGTGTGAAAAGACTTGTATTTAGAGATATTCAAAGTCATCATCTCATTTTAGGCACGATCCAAACAGGCTCTAGATACCATCCACTTAAAATCGGCAATATCTTTTCAGACTTTTGTTTGCTTGTTTTTGTTTAACCATATTCGATGCTTAAAATGTAAACCACATGCATGCACCAGAGACTTGAAGAAATAACTAAGATTCCAGAGAGCACATTAGATCAGTCATTTCTAAGCACACACCTGTGGGTGCTTGCTTCATTTTACACAAATCTTAGTGGACCTTCACTTATCCACACTATGATTTGCTCTTGTTTAGAGCTACAGTTATGATAAACTAGTAGTCTGTGGCATCAGTCAATATGGACCTCTCCCCTGCCCTCCAGTTCAACCAGTGAGCCATTTTATTTAAAAAACACCCAAAACTTCTGAAGAGACAAGGAACTATATTACCTCTGAAGTCATTCTTAGCTTCTTCATTTCTTTTTTAGAAATGCAAGTGATTTTACATTTGTCTACTCTGAAAATATAGCCCTGAAATTACAATAACTGAACAGCTGCTAAGGCAACTTAGACATCTAAATTCCTGTATAGAACAATCGCTTTCTGAATATTGCTTTCAACTAAATTAAAAAATCCAGCACATACTCACACTTTGTCAAGGTAGGAGGGCCTTTTTTTCCTTGGGGTCAGCAGCACTGTCACAAAGATGGTAATGATAAAAAGAGCAAGGACTGCTCCAATCACAGCCCCTGCTACAGCAACAGAAGATGTCTGCTTAAATGGCACATCTGCAATGTGATAGCACAGATTACACCTTTCAGAAGTTCACACGCTTTCAATACTCAGATAAGCTATTCCGGCACTGCCATTAGAAATCTTTCTTCTTTCCATGACCAAACAGAAAGCCTTGGGATGCACTAGCATTCTTGCAGTACTGGCTCTGGTCATCCAATCAAAAAACTGGTTGAGGTAGATCATGAATCATTAATGTGATTTCCAAAATTTCATGAACTACTTTTAATACATACTAGCTGCATGCTTTCATTTTCAATTTCAAGGCAAGATGAAGTTACAGAACACATGCTTTGCACTTACAAGAGCAAATGAGGTGTTAATTCAAAGAGCTAGACAACTATGGCTTTATTGGCCATCTTTAATGCCACTGAAGGCTGCAACAATTCAATATGATGAATCTCAAGGTCTCAAACTTGCACCAACAGGCTTATCAAGAAGTTGCACCATTGGAATAATTTACATTAGCTTCATTAAAACTTCTACCTGTAAAACGTGAGTAGCATACAGAAATAATGCTCTAATCTACATCGATTACTGGACCAGAACGATAATAGCAAAGTTTAAAAATAACACACCTCTATACTTGTAACATATTTCTAGTCCATTTTACTTCAGGTGTTTTCCTTCAGAAATAATCATACACTGAACTTCTCCAAACACCACACAACCATCCTCTATTTAATCTCTCACCAGGGGAAATTTTAGGAGCCCTTTCAGCTATATATTCTGTTCACAAGTCAAAACCTCAAAACTATGACATGTGTTTTATTGATTATTCATAATTCTCATGTTGTTCTGCCTATATGCTAGAAAGCTGGACAAAGTAATCAATCATTCTCATCCCTCCTTTTCAAAGGAAAAACAAACAACAAACCAAACCACCTTATTTTCAACCTGATAAAGGAATTCCTGTCCTCTCACTGTATACGAAAGACCTAACAGCAATACTCCCCTGGGATCACTCACAGCTACTTTTAAATAGCTTGAACAAAACAGAAATAACAATTTTGTGACTTCCTTAAAGTTAAGGGATAAAGTCATACATTAACAACTTGCAGGAAGCTAATTCACTCCAGAAGATTAATGTAACATATCACCTTAATTGATCATTGTTCTATTTTACAAAACAATTGTCTTGGCATAAGCTCCATTGGTCTGTCAGATACTAGCCTATATACAGAAGCACCATAATTGCCATTTTCTCCTGAAGAATGTGCACTTGAATCAGTGGAAAGTCCACTTAACCACTGCACTTTAATTGGCTTCAGTTTAGTTTACACTGGATGCCCTCTTGTTTACATGGAAAAGTTGCAGGTAACTAAAATAGACTGTTAGGTCCAGAATTCATGATGAAGCTCCGGTCTTGTGATTACGACCTCGCTAGAAGAGTTTCTTGATTATTTCTTACTGTACTAATTTTACAGTGACTTTTTATTTTCTGGTAAAATGTGCTATAATGTTGAAACATCACAAGTATTATACTTCCAATGAAAGTTGAGCTACTGAATCCCGTTTTGGGTGAGATGACAACAGCCACCATTTACCTCTGAACACCAGGAAAAAATAGCAATATCCCAGCAAATGAAACAACATACAGGAACTGAAGTGCGATTACCACAGAGCTCACTTAATTTGGTTTTTTAAATTGCTTTGGCAAAAAAGCAAGCACAAAAACTCTCTCATTCTAACCAGAGGAATGATCAGAAATCCAGACTACTGTGCCAAGCTGAACAAGCCAGATGGATGGCACAGTATGGATGGTGCCAGCTACACAGCATTTTAACCATCAGTTGGTCAGAAATAGATGGGAAATAATTTACTCTGAGAAATATGGTTAAAGCAGAGCTACAGCAACTAAAAGCAGAAAAAAATAAGAGAAGTTGTGGGGTTTTTGGTGTTTTTTTTAAAGAATGTGAATCTTAGACAGCGTCAGCTGTGCTTGAAGTGCAACTGTTCGGACAGCAGCTCTCCCTTATTTATCATTCTCAAGGTTCATACATTGTAAAGTAGATCCTAGAGATACTTGTTTTATAAGCTTAGGGTCTTCAAGAGGAAATGCCAAAACACCCATCTTAACCTAAATACTTTGTTTCCTTCTACCCAGCCTCTGGTTTTATTTTGCTTTTCCATCTTCTATTTTAAGTATATATTTGTCAAACATTTTTGAACACTACCTATGTTTCAGAACATTAACAAAAAGTTTATTCACACAACAGCCATTTGTACTTACAATCAATTCTTTTTACAATAGACATAACGTACAAAACATTGCAACACGCGTAAGCCCTATCCCTATTATCAACTTCAAAACCAAAACATTTCAACTTCTTAACCCATAAGGAATTAAATATATATTTTTCTAAAAATCAAAACCAAAAACCCACAGAGACACAAGCAAGATATCCCATGTGGAGAACAGGTTTATGGTTCTGTTTATTTCCAAGTAACACCATCTTTTAAAGATGATCTATCAAGTATTTTTTATTTGAAGAGAGGTATGATCTCTATTCCAGAAATAATTTGGACCAGAACCTTCTGCTAGAAATTCAACTTCTTTCTTTGCCTTTGCACTCAAACTACAGATACACACAATATCATTTGCTGTTCTTGAGACTTTGGTCAATTACGTATCAGTACTCCATTAACCCAAACATGAACTTAAGTTTTTTAGGGATGATTTTCATTTGTATTTCAAATAAAGCTGTTGTCCTAATCTTTCTTCAAGACGTGCAGTCATATGCCATCAGTGTATTGTCTACAGCGCTCCACATAACTATTTTTGTGAAGCTCTAAATGCTGTAAGCTACCAAAGATCATGAGGATAGAAAAGAACTTCCAGCACGAATGCTCATGAAGCAGCTATAATCACACAGCCTATTTCATTTTAAAGGTAGCAGAGATTTTTCCCTTTTCACGTTTCAAATCCTAATAGCCTCATCAGTTTCATTTTCTTGAGCTAAACACTTAAATAGCACTTCAAAGAATATACTATTTAAATGATTAATTTATCATTGTTCTGCAATTTCATTCCTCCCTACATGATCAGCAGAATTAGTGTGGTAAGCCTGCTCAAGACAAAGTAGAAGTACTTCAGATGTCAAATGAGATGTTCTACATACAATGTCATTTTTAAGAACAAGAACATGAACGTGTTGTTAAATCAGTAACAATTATTTGCAGGAAAAATGAATCCACTGCGGTATAAAGACTGCACATTTTATCTAAACTCCTGTTTCATAGATTCTGTAGTTTCACCATCGGAGAGTGTGTTTTCACTACATGAAGTAGCAATGCAAGTGTCCACTTCCCTACTAATAACCTGAAATCCTAGTTACTCTCTTCAAAGCAAGCATTGTAACTTATTCAGAAGCAGCGTAAAACCGCTGTTTTAACTTCTGGTCATAAAAATTCTAGCAAATGCTTTGACACCTCTTAGCAAGCTTAATGTTTATTGGCACCCAGGAAAAGAAGCAAGTTCGCTTTAGCCTCCAGCTTCAAAATCTATTACAATTTTTTTCCTAGTTGTGTCCAATTCTCTAACTTTCAAATTCAATGTCAAGATTCCCAAAGACTCAAAAACGGGTCTCAAATTGCACCCTGTGTACTTGCAAAAAGAAGCTTGTATTCATTAATTAGTTCTGACATCCTGCCAATTACAAGCCTAACAAAGTATCTTACTGTATGTATGTATACACACACTAGCATAAGCTTTAGAAATTCATGACTAAAAAACAATTTCTCATCTTATTCAAAGACAAGCCTTTGACCTGTTTACACAGTTACTCCTCAACATCTTGTTTATAAGTTACTTTCAGTGCAATGACTTCTTAAGTACATAGTTACAAGAAGGCTCATTAAAACGCTAAGAGGTATTCATTTTTGTGCAGAAAAAAAACTAAAAATAAAGCTTTGATTCTGCTGTAACTCATTTTAACTGGTAAAGTATTTGCTATACAGAAGCATTAAGTTTACCATGGATGCTATCTAGGTTGGAGTAATTCACTTAATTTGCAAAGTGAATGCCTCAAGAGATTATATTTGATCATTGCTTTAGATAAACAAGTTCTCAAATCAGAAAGCTAAGACAGCCACTTTTTATTCTTTAACAATTTTGAATGGCAACTTTAATTTAGCCTTTTTTACCTCTGACATAGACCAATATAAGCACTCTGCATCAAAACTCAAATCTTAAACAGTAGTACAGCATTGGGAAAAAAAAGCAGCTCAAATACATTTTCCCAGATTCAGTATTTCCATTTGTCAAGTCATAATAAAAACCCTTGAAAAAAAATCAGTTTCAAATAGTTTATTCTTCTTCTTGTATAAGTATAAACAATCTGCAAGTGATCAACCAGTGAAATGAACTGTAGGTACATGTTTAGTTTCTGGTTGTTACTACACATACCACTCCCTCCGAGATATTACCGAGCCATCTATGTGAGAAACAAAGTCTTCTTCATTGTCATCATAACATTCATCACGCATATACTTCATTCCCAGTGTTCCACCTTCATAGTAATCCATTGGTCTTTCATAACGTTCCTGGTACATGTTAATATTGTCTATATTGTTCCACTCTTGTTTTTCAGGGTCTTCTAAATAATCTTTAGATATTAAGCTGTTCATTGGATGCTTTATTTCTTTTTTTATACTGTCAGGGTAAGAATCCACATCATCTGACTGAAGAACATCTATTTGAGACTCCTTTTGCATATCTGATGGTGGAATGTAGCTCTTAGCAAAGTAGTCACCACGGAACGTCCGTCTTCTCCTATAGCAGATAATTCCAACCAGAACAGTGCCAAGTATGAGGAAGAACGCCCCACCCACTGCACTACTGATGACGGTACCCCAAGTGTCTTCCTGCATTGCTGGCAAGGTTGATGTTGGGAAATCTATTATTCTAGGTTCTGTTGCTAAACCTGCGATGCCATCAGTCGAAGAATGCCAGGGAACCGTGGGCAGTCGAGTGGTAGTAGTAGGAGGATCTAATGGAAAGAGCAAAGAAGTAGACAAGACACAGAAAAGGCACAGAATGTCAATGCAAGCTAAATCAGTTAAGGGTTTATAAGAAAGCAAAGTTGATGGATATGTTCTACAAGAATAGTTTTTCATTCTCAAGTTCATAAAAGTCTTATGCTTTTCACAGCTTTGAACTAGCTTCATTAAGCGTGATTTTGAGCTACGCTGCAGCAGGACAGGAAGTATGAGGAGAAAATAAGATAAAAATAAATTTTAAGTAGACATCTTGCCATTCTCAAAGTAAGGAGATGCAGCTTTTCTGCTCAGATGTTCACTGCTCATAGTTCATTATTTACCTCCCCCATGGAAGCATGTTGTCTATTAGGAAAAACTCAGGCATTCCTCTGTCTTTCCAGCCAGCAGTTAGGAATACTGTATCAAATTCATTAATTACGCCATGGAGTCAATTATTCCACATTAAATTCCCCACTTCTGAAATTGTTCAGGGCACTGAGTATAAGAATGAAAAACTATGAGTTGTGTGCTCAGTCAGAAGCACAAGAACTACTGATTTTCAAGCTGTTCTCTCCAAAAACATTTGCTGCATTAATACAAATTACTCAGCTTCACCTTGGGATTAGTGAAAGAAGCATAGTTAAAAATGGTATGTATTAATCTCATAATAACACTTACGTTGAGCAAGGAGCTTTCAGGATTTTAAAATAAAAAACCTGAAACATTTGAAATGAAAGGATTTCTATGCATTCCTCCTAAAAGCAATTTGGTCCTTCATGAACGAAGAAATTCCCATATTCATTCCACAGTATAAAATAACAGCTGATTTCATGTCATGTTATACAAGTAAACAACAGATAGCCAGATACCAAGGTTCTCCAGCACTCAGCTTTTTCCTTTGTTCTTTAGGTCTACTGGAGATGTATGCATCTGTATTGAAGACAAGGTTGCAAGTGATGGGCTGATGACACTGAGAAAGCCTCCTGAGATTATCCCAGTCAATTACAATGTTACATGCAACTCCAATTTGTACTTCTGTGCCACACTGAATAAAACCGGCTGTTTGCCTTGCCCAATGCAAGGTAATTTCAAAATCAGTAAAGCAAACACTAAACGCATTATTATATCTTGAATCTTTTAGAAAGAATATTACATGGACAGCCAAGTAGCTCATTATGTCATGTTATTTAGTTAAAGCCCATAAGCAAGACTCATGGAACTACTACTACATATTACTAAGGCACCCTAAATTTACCACCACAAAAAGTAAGATGAGATAGAACCGGAGATTTGTCAAGCTTCCAGTTATCTGATATATCATAACTCTGACGATTCATAAAGGACTTCATCTTACTACTCAAAGACAGTCATACAATTCTCTCACACTAGACAGAATTGCCACATTTGTCATGATCACAACAAATCATATTTCAGACTGCACCTCACTCCTGAACGCAACATTTTAAGCTCGACATAAGTAAAGTTTCACCCAGATTTTCAAAGCATGTAATCATATTACTTGACTATGTAGAAGCAGTGATTTGTTAGGGAGCTATCTATACATGAAATGAATTTGACAGAAGACAGGAAACTGAACAAGGAAGATGCACTACCAAAATGAACAAGCAGTATTCAGATCATGATTTTAGTAAAAACTGATTTAAAGTGAGTTTAATAGTTTAACAAAGTAGTAGAGATTAAGGAATCCAAGTTTACCAGGGTTCCCACGTCCCACAAATCCATAGGTCAAGAATTCAAACCCCTCTTCCTTGAAAATATATTTGCTTTAGACACAAGATTTGATAGCTTAAAATACAATTTCAGACATTACCAGCAATATCTTCAAGGCTATATATACTTATTAAACTGTCTTTCTATTTGTTTATATATTTCCCTCTGATACAGCGATCTTAAGTCTCATCCTCTGCATCCACAATATAAAATACACATTCACAAGTACATAATATTTGCATTATGGCGAGTTTAACCATCACATGTGAAATAAAGTGGCAATTACACCTTAATATTAATGTATTAAAATACTAGTGTCTTACAATCTCAAAATTTTTGTCTCATCCATCAGTTGTCAGGTTGCCCAGCTGCATTATCTACAAGCACTAGTTAACATTAATTTTGAATACACTGCAAATGTAGTATCAATTCAGCATTTGTTTATATGTATTCCTAGAACACATAACTAGGAATACTTCTACTGCAGATTTCCATCAGTACCTTTCACTATTGAAGAACGACAACATTAAAATCATCCCTCCTTGTTTATGAAGTCGACTACAACTAAGAAGAACATGTGAAGTTAACTTCTGATGTCACCCAGAGCTTTCTGAATGTAAAACTAGATTGGTTTTGGTTTTTGGTTCCATCCATCCCCGCTTCCTGCACCAAGCAAGTTTCCCAACTAGAAAACCACATTAAGACCAGGAATGCCAGAATTCCTTACCTCTACTCCATAACATTTTGCTTGGAAATCACATCTCAAATGTTATCTCCAAATTAGAAAATGCCAGTCTTGTCTGTTGGTATGACCAAAGCTGTTTAATTACATTTCACACCATCACCGATACCTGTTCGAGTTCTTAATGCTTTCCACAAAACATTAAGCACATCAGTTTAATCTGATGTTGTTTCAAATTGCACTTTATTCAAAAGCATCAATTTCCTACTGGTTATTTTCTTTACCATTTTACTCATGAACCAATGTTTAACAGTTCTCCTCTCTTTCACTGATGTAGGCTTGTGTTGCACAAACCACAACATACCAAACTATTCCTGCTGGCCAGGGAGCTGCAAGAGGCAGAAATTCTGAAAAAATTTGGGTTTAGTTTAAATGCATCTTGATTTACGTTTTTGTCTCAGTATATTCTGGGCCCTGTTCCAGTCCTTTATTACATACACCTTGCAGTAAGGATAAGCGAAGACCCACAGACAATTTCTTCTACTATTACATAGCTACTATCTTCATTAAAATAGAATAGGAGACATAACTGAAGAAAGGAAAAGCCTATTTTCTGGTATGAAAGAGTAAACCCATCAGTTCTGTCCACACATAAGTAGAAGTCAAGTTTTCCTAGTTTGCTTCAAAGCTTTTGATAGTTTTCTACAAAGAAAAACAAGATTTGTTCTTTACTTCAGATGAAGCTCTAACACCTTCTCAAACAAAGCACCGTGGTCCTTATACAGTATGCTTAGTTTTCCCTCTGTTACTTATTTTCCAGATGTTTCCCATGAAAGTTGGTACCAACTTTGAACAGCTTCAGTCTACTATTTTTATTTTTTCCTTAAATAACTACTCTTGACACACTTCTCCAAGCTTTTGCAATACAAGCAACCTACCTTGGACAGATGCATTTCTACTACTAAGTTTAGTAGAAACATCTAACTACATGATATGTCTCATATCCCCAAACACTACACTTTCTCCCCTCAATCTCCCTGCAGTGCATCTTTGTTTAAGTGTCCAGGACCCACCTTCATTTCTGTGGAAATTCAAAGTCAACAGAAGCCAAGCGTCAGAAAGTTGAACGGGCAAAGAGATGGATAGGTTACCCTTAGAACCAGACCATTAGGCTTCAACATCTTAGGTTAAATCCTGTCTTGGTATCAACAAGCACACAGTTGTAAAAGTCAACTAGAGAACACACTATTTTTAAATTACAAACCATTTTGGATGTAGCCTACTATGAAGTCTTTCAGGAACAACCAGCTCTATATAATATAGAAGAAGAAAATTCGATACTGGAACACATCTCCTTTGACTAAAATTTGTCACTTAAGCATTACAGAAACATAGCTTTGGAAGGAAAGGTACCTTGGCTAGTTGTTGTGCATGAATACAGATAATTGAACATTTTGGCACCTCTTTAAGACACAATGGGACAACTATTATCATTAACATAACCAAACTTGCAAGTAATATTTAGGAACAATGTTGAAAGTTCAAAGCCTGCTTTACGAGGCAGCACGCAAGTTAGCAGTTTTGATATCCTGGGACCTCTCTTTCTATACAGCAGAAAAAAGCAACTTGTCCCCTCTTCCCCCTCCCCAACATCCCTTCTAATATATACTTTAGAAAATACAAGAGCATCTGTGTGGTGGGTTGACCTTGGGTGGACACCACATGCCCAAACTGTTCTATCACTCCCGCTCCACAGTTGGGGGGGGGGGGGCAGGGAAGAGCAGAAACATGATGAA
>Ga0065711_1042333_pt1 | contig 15454 bp, 6 predicted proteins | sample Hoacrofraction12_FD_59098 | JGI IMG/M metagenome (GOLD analysis project Ga0065711, IMG submission 59098) | Hoatzin crop microbial communities from Cojedes, Venezuela - Epithelial fraction 12 v2 (version 2) | ecosystem: Host-associated > Birds > Digestive system > Esophagus > Crop | place... | reverse complement strand
GTCTTGAATATCTCCAGAGAAGGAGACTCCACAACCTCCCTGGGCAGCCTGTTCCAGTGCTCCGTCACCCTCAGAGGGAAGAAGTTCTTCCTCATGTCCAGCTGGAACTTCCTGTGCTTCAGTTTTTGCTTCAGTGTTGCTCCTTGTCCTGTCAGTGGGCACCACTGAAAAGAGTCTAGCTTCATCCTCCTGACACCCACCCTTCAGATATTTACAGGCATTTGTAAGGTCCCTTCTCAGCCTTCTCTTCTTCAGGCTGAACAAGCCCAGCTCCCTCAGCCTTTCCTCGCAGGAGAGGTGCTCCAGTCCCCTCACCATCTTTGTAACCCTCCGCTGGACTCTAGTTCCTCATCTTTCTTGAAGTGGGGAGGCCAGAACTGGACGCAGTACTCCAGATGCGTGGTATTCCAGTAGTGCAGTACTGGGGACCATCCCTCTCCCGTGGTCCTCTCTGGTCTGGCTCCTGCTCTCTGCCAAGTCTGAGGTAGTTTATGAATCCTTTTCCAGAGGAGTTAGGAATACTTTCTTGCGTTGTTGCTGTCATTGGTGACAGCGTGTATCTAAGGAGCATTGCTTAAAGCAGTCAAGAGAAAGGTGCATCTTTGCTCTGTTTCTCTAACCGTTCAGATTTTTACATCATATTTGTTTTTCGTGTTTGTGGTTCTGTGCTCTTTTTTCTTATGCTGCTGAGCACACTCATGTAAGCTTTTCTGATGCCCTCACAGCAGTGTGCTGTAACTCTTCCCATTTTATCCTCCCATTTCACTAGAAAATTTTTGAAGAGTCTTGGCAAAGCTGCTCATTGCTGGTGAGTGATGAGATTTGTATGGGAGAGTTAAAGTTGGCTGGTGAACTTGCTTCTAAGCTGGGTGCTTCTGTCTCCAGAAGCTTGTCTTTTATTCCCAACTCTGTCTGTTAGTCTAGTAAAAGAGATCGCACCTTCTTATAACCTGTTCTTGCCTTAGAAATCATGTACACCGACTGAGTTGATGAGATGATCCTGTACTCTATAGTACAAGAAATACCACAGGAGCATTTCTTATATAGCAAGTGATGTCTTCTCTGCTGATAAAATAGCAATTGCTGTTTTATTAATAATTTTATTAGCAATTCCTAAGGTCAGAATGGAGTGGGTGTGTGGTTTAATCAGAAGTGACATTTGAAAGCAGGAGAGATTTATATTGGCTTAACTCACCTCTCAGACGGAGGTGGCAGAAGGCAGCACCTCAGTCCACATCTCAATTGGGAGGTGTGTCCACATTGATGCTTACCTTGTCGTGACCGTATTATCCGACATAATATTATCTGTCATAGTCTGGTTTGGGTTCATCAAAAGTCCCTACAGTCCCTGTCCTGCTCTGATGTGCAGATCCAAGCCAGCGGACATCCAGCAGGCTGGCATTTTTGCAGAGCAGAGTGGAATGCGTTGACATGCTTTTTGTAACTGCAAATGTGTTGCATCACTGCTGAGCCCAGAATTAACTTTGGATGCTTCTGAGGAATCTCCTGTGTGTGGGAGAAACCTTTCATAATTGTAAAGCTGAATCATTTACCTGTTTCTGTCTCTCTCACCACCTTGCTCTAGGAGTTTGATCCTGAAGAGTTCTACCATTTGTTAGAAGCTGCGGAAGGCCATGCCAAGGAAGGGCAAGGAATTAAATGTGACATTCCTCGTTATATCATCAGCCAGCTGGGGCTCACCAGGGATCCCCTGGAGGGTGAGAACTCTTATTTTGTACTCTCCAAACTGCTGAAAGGAAAACCAGATCTCCTGGTCACTGCATAGCTGAATGAGGCTTTAATTTTATTGGTTTAATTTCTAGGCCATTTTTCCTTATTTTCCTGTTTGCTGTCAAATTCTAGACTGTCCTTTCCAGCCACATGTCTCAAAGGAGTGTTGCTGGGCTAAGGATCGCACATCAACAGTGACAGTTCTTTACTTATGATGTTAATAATGTCTCCCTGTGTCATAGCTGAAACAATATTAGAAAATGGCTTTATGATTTAACTGTTTCCTCTGTCCTGTTGGACAGTGAAAGTAAATTCACCCATTGTTTTTCTGATCTGCCTGCCTGCTGGTGGCCTGGCTGGAAGGTATCCTGTTGTCCCACTTTGCTGGCCTCTCTGGGAAGAGTTTATGTGTTGTGATTTTCCATAAGAAAGCAGGACTAGTATGAATTTTTAAGTGGAGATGAGATTATATTTTTACATCTTGCATAGCATCAAAACCAAAGAGAGTAATGCTTCATGAGACAGTAACAGCTTTTCTGCTAGGTGCCAGAATTGCATATGGTAAACTGAATATGCTGTAAACGTACAGAGGCCCAGAACTTTGGAATTTGTGAGTTAAGATTTCTGCCTGGCACTTTGCTAGCTGAATCTCATCTCCTGTGACAAGTTTTACAAGCATGCACGGCTTGCTCAGCAACAATAGAAAGTGTGACAGAGACTGGAGGTTACTGCAGAATATTTCAGCAATTGAACCGTACTTTTTATTTTCTCAGGAGAGCATAATTTTAGCATAAATTAGTAGTCTGGATAGGACTAGTTTAACTTCTGCGGTGTTTACCGGAATGACAGTGACAGGTTGACTTCAAGTGAAGAGCTCTTCGGGAAAAATTCTACCAAAGATTGCTAAATGCAATTTAATAGCATTTGTTGAAATCTGACATTAAAGGGAAATTTCCTTTGATCCCTGTCATGGGAGAGAACCTTTCCATCACTAATTCCCCTTACTAAAGTCAAATTTTCTTTAGAAATGTGTGGAGATGTCAAGGTGCCTTATTTCCTTTCTATAAGGAGGGCACCCAGAAATGTCAGTGATGTCTGTGCAGACACTAGTAGTTAACCTAGGATTTGGTTTTGCAAAGTTTATAGCATCTCCTAAGACAGCTGAGTAGCCTAAATGAATGGACTTCCTTGCAGTTTGCTGCTGCTGCTGCTCAGTGTTTTGCAGAATCAGACACATTTCATGGAGGGAGGTTGTTTGAAATGTAACGTAATGCTTTTTCTTTTCTGGGGTACAAAGGTGCCACCAGGCTATATGCAGACATATATGCATGGAATAGGTTTTAATATTAACTAGCTAATGGTTTCCTCAAACTTGCATTTATTACTTTTACTTATTATAGAAGCCATTTAGAATAAGTCAGGCTGAAATTAGAACAATTAATTATATTCATCTCTATATGGAATATTGCCTACAGCTTAAAGAATGTTAAAGGTTATCGCTGTATAATTGGGGTGACTTTTTACAGAGGGGAAAAATGTCCTTTGTCATCTACAAGCACCTTTTAAAATCCTGTTTGTCTTGTATAAACAAAGAGAGTAGTGTTTGATTGAGATCATTAGGAGTAATCTTTCCTCTTTCTTTTCAGAAATGGCCCAGCTGAATAGCTATGACAGCCCAGACACTCCTGAGACAGATGATTCAGTCGAGGTAAAGCAATAATACATTCACTCTGTCTAGCACTTTTTTTTTTTTCTGGAGAGAAGTAGTCTACAGTAAAGAATTAATTATAATGCAGAGTAATTTTAATTAAAAAAAAAAAGAATGCTTGCATTTAAAAGCACATGTTAAAACTAGAGTATACACTCATAAAATTGTGGCGATCTATACTGTGGTGCTGAAATGCTTAAAAGTTGCAAACATGCATTTTCATCAAATTTTGCTGATTTTCTTTCTCAAGTTGCAAACAAAAATTATCTGGAGAAGTTCTTTATTATCTGTGTTTGTAAAATGTGATGGGTATTGAGGAGAGCTGGCTTTAGTAACAGACCGTTAGAAAAATTTAATTGTAACTCACTAGGTTTCAAAAATGCTTAGTCGTTTAGTTTATTGGTATTTTAAAATGCAATGCTGGGGAAAGGCCTGAATCTTATAGTTCACTGATTGTGCTAATAATTGTGGAAGGGGTCTGCGAGGGTCCTAGTGTTGTCACGCTGGCTTGGGCATCATTTGAAAGACAGACGATTATCCTAAAGCTGAGGACTCCCATGGTTTAGAAGTTGTTTGAGCTTGGGTGAATGCTGCTTGAAGAAGAAAAGGACAAAAAAGTGACGTGCAGAATGAAGTCATTCCTGCTCCGGGTTTCTGTTTTTTTGTCTTCTTTCGCCAGAGCCGTGGGGCCTCTGTCCAGTCAAAGAAAACTCCATCTGAAGAAGAGTTTGAAACTATTAAACTGATCAGTAATGGTGCTTATGGGTAAGGCTTTTAGACTTTGCTTTAGAAGAAAATACTATGATTGTCCTGCCCAGAGAAGGGCTATAGCAAAGTTTTGCAACTGACTGGTTTTTGTGGGTCCAAAGTATAGATTAATTTTGCTTGGGCCTTACAGAGGTTCCACACTTATGGTGTCCTCTGCATTCTTCTGGGAGATGCTTTTTCTCACACATTCTTGGGATTTCTTAGACAGTAACCCCTGTACCTGGACCTAGTTCTGGATGTGAAGTCCTTAAATTGTGCTGAACTGATACACAACTTCCAGCTCAGGCAGATTAGTTGCCCTACATTAAAGCTTCCAGAATATGATATTCCTAATCCCTCTGAGGCGCAAGTTTTCTGAAGCCCTTCCTAGTTGTGACCTCGAGCCTGTTTTTCCAGTAACTATTTCTGCACTATTTCTTTGTGGTAGGTAGGTAGAATATAGGCATTTCAGTACCTTAGCTTGAGATGACAAAACCATTTTCCGTAAGCATTGTCTCTAGGGAAAATATTGCCACTTAGTTTTTTGTGAGATTTCCTAAGTAATAGTAAAAAAATGCTCAGACTCAGTTCCATGAGTCTGAGAAAATTATTTTGCACCCATTTCCTTATTGCTTAGCAAGGCAGTCTGTATTTCCTTTCATGCTGTATGGTTAAGTCCTGTGATTTGTGTTTGTTTAAAGGCTAAATGAGTGAGGGTAAAATTCTGTAGTTGCAAATGTTATTGACAATTCATTGAAACAGCAAGAATATTGAGGGAGAAGCAGTTTATGCTTTTCCATTCTTCCATGTATTCAGGTTATATACATAACATATGTGTCTGTTTGTCAGCACTTGAAATACTAAAATAAATGCTAAAATTACACTGGGGCAAATCTACTGTGAGAAGCAATACAGTAAAAACGCTATTAGATTTTATTATCCATTGAAGAATCCAGAATGAAGTTGGTTGGTTAAAATTTTAACCGCTCATACAAACCTTTCCAGAATTTTAAAGGCGGTTTCTGACTCTTTGGAGTTCGTAAATCCTTACTGGTGATAGTCATTAGGTTGTAACTGAAAAGCAGTGAACTTCAGTAGATCATAACAGCACAAAACCTGAGCATGTGCTGGAGCGTTTTGTTGAAGTGGGTGCTTAGTTAACAGCAACTCAAAAATTGTATATGGAAAAAGAGTAAGCATATTGTTTTTAATCAGTGAAGATGCAACGGAGCAGGTCGAAGAGGCACATTTTTAGACAAGAAGATTTTATACATTTTTCAGTCATGTTTTTGCACAGGCCCCATGATTTAAGTGTAACTTTGTAAAGGAGGGAGAGAGGTGGTAATTTTTCTGTTACTCGTATCTGTCTTTATACTGGGTGTATTTTATAGTCAGCTGCTGGTGAGACACAATACCATATTAAATGTAATATACTCCAGAGAAAAGGAAACAAGTGCTGATTCAATAAGGCAGGCAAACTGGATGAAAATTTTATTTGCAAACTGTCTTATTAATGTGCAGGAATCTAATGATCTGCAAATGATAGAAATGTAAGAGATACTTTACTGAAGGAAATCCCTGGTGACAGTGTTGCATCAAATTAATTTTATGGAGCTTGGAAAGAAACTATGCGGATTCCATATGTTTTGGACAATTTTTTAAGTGTAATGGTTACTGTAGTGTTGAAAAATACACGCCCCTCTGCAATGATGCTTAAGGAAGTTTGTGACATTTATGTCTGAAACATCTCCTTGTTAGTCGCATCAGCGAAAACGCGGCTTAATTCAAGAAGGCAGAGTAGCTTTTGGAAGGAAGCATCATGGGGTTCCTGCTTTTCTAGGGGAGCTTGGCACTGAGATGAGATTTTGTGGAGTCACAGATAAGTCTGTCAGGATCCATCCAAAACAGTTACCATTACTGTTTTAAAAAACAAAAACAAAAACAAAAAACCCACCAAAACAACAAAAAAACCCCACTTTGAACTGAAAATGCAACATTTGCTCTTGATGTGTGGTTTTCTAGAGCGGTGTATTTGGTGCGGCACAAGACCACCCGTCAGCGTTTTGCCATGAAGAAGATCAACAAGCAGAACCTAATTTTGAGAAACCAGATCCAGCAGGCGTTTGTGGAGAGAGATATCTTGACGTTTGCTGAGAACCCCTTTGTGGTCAGCATGTTCTGCTCCTTTGAGACCAAGCGCCACCTGTGCATGGTTATGGAGTATGTGGAAGGTATGGTTGTCGTTATCCACACCTGGAAAGGGACCTTAGGGAGGATGGGCATGTAGGGTGTATGCGGTGTGATTTGTAATGTGTGCTTTTGGGTGTAAGACTGCTCAGCGCGCTGCTCTGAGCACAGTAAACGGGAAGGCCGTCTCACGGGTGTGTTGGTCCTTTCTTCGCGGGGAGTGAGCTCAGTCAGCCCTGCAGTCGCAAGGGAGGTCGCGATGCCCTGTGAGGGAGCAGTGTATGGACTGCTTGGACTGAGCCGGAGAAATGAATCGTTCTACCGCTAGTACAGTTTAGCGTAAGGAGATACTCCGTTTTTGAATCCCTGTGACTAATGTAACGTGATTACAGTGGAGCTGAGGAAACATAAAGCCACATGTAGCAAACTGCTGGGGTCAGAATTCAGCATGAGCATTCCAGTCCTCACTGGAAAGAAATCCTCCTGCTCTCCTGTGGGATGGCATGGCTAGATCCATAGCATGTTTGCTTGTCAAGAAAAAGACAGTTGAGAAACATCACCAAACAATGCAGTCTTTGTTCTTTAGCAGCTTTTTTAAAAATACAGTGCTATTTTGTACTTTTCTTTGTTTGTTTGTTTTGCTTATTCTTTGGAATATTATTTGATTTTATTTTATCACTGTATCTTTTTGTAAGCAATATATTTCCACTGGTGTATAGGATTAATTTCTTATGCCTGGCTTGCTTGGCTGAATATTTGTGAGAAATAAACTTAGAGTTATTGTGTCAGTTCTCTTTCAGATAAATTAGTGGAATGAAAACAGATGTATCAACATAACAAATTTTAATATTAATTCCTATTTGTAAGTAGAGATGAAGGTCGAATGAAATGTGTGGCCAGTGTTCCTTAAGAAGCTTGAATCTAGGGCCCACAGACTTATTTTCATGAGTACTGCAGTGTCCGAAGGTATGGCTGCCTCTCCATGTGCAAGCAGAGCAAGTTAGTAGTTGTAGAGGTGTTCACTTACTATTTCAAGAAGCTTGTATATCAGAAGTAGTATGTGTCTCAGTGGTGGAAAGCAAAGAAATTTATAGAGGCCAAACAGTCATGAACTGCCATTTCTTCAAGGCTTGCTTATGGTTTGGAAATGGCATCTATACAGTTCTAGAGCAAGCATGCCCAGCATACATGGATCTCATTTTTCCTCAGATTTTAATATTTGTTTGAAGCTCAAGACAGAGTGTAGAGAGAGCTTTAGAATTCAGGCTAACAAGGTTGAGAGAGACAGCCTTTAGGAAATGTGCTCTGATCTAGTATTGTAGACCCGTAGCTGTTCTTTCTTACTGATATTTGCCATTTCACTGTGCCATATTGTAACTTTTTTTCTAGGAGGCGATTGTGCTACACTTCTCAAGAACATTGGTGCCCTACCTGTTGATATGGCGAGAATGTATTTTGCCGAGACTGTTCTGGCATTGGAGTACCTACACAATTATGGGATTGTTCATCGCGACCTAAAACCTGATAAGTAAGTCTTCAGCTCTGCAGAAGATGGAGGGAGAGAGCCAGTTCTTCAGGGCCTTTCTCTATAGGCAAGAGGACATGGAGGCTAGAGACAATAGAGATCTTCAATGGCATCCGACATGTAGGAGACTTTATGGAGTCTCTTGTTGCTGATGTAGAACCAGAGAGACACTGAGAAAGGGTGGGAACATATTATCTCAAAGCTGTTGCTACACTGGTGAAATTATGGCAGAAGGTAGTCTGGTTTCTAATTGCCTTGGCTGCTCTGTGATACTCAGTTGCATAGGAGGTTCCTTCCAGGTGTTTGATGGGGACATAACACTGAGAACTTGCTTAGAATTATCTTGCAGTGTTCATTTTTTTAAATTGCTTTTGGGTAACAATTAAATGAATGTTGGATTATTTTGCTGCTTCTCTTTCCTCTAGTCTCCTGATAACTTCCATGGGTCACATTAAACTAACAGACTTTGGACTGTCTAAAATTGGGTTAATGAGTCTTACAACCAATCTTTACGAGGGACACATTGAGAAGGATACCAGGGAATTCCTGGACAAGCAGGTAAGTTGAAAAATTTTGTCTGTCGATGTGGGATCAGATGCAGGATTCCATCTTGGGACAGAATCAGCGTTTGTAGCACTCTCTCTCTTCCTTGACGCTGTGCTGTGAGTTGTAGAACGGCAGGAAAAGATACAAGTCCATTCTCATGTTTGCACATAAATTGGTATTGTTTGTTGTTTCTTGTTTTGGAGTGATGCACTTCAGCTCTTAGTTTAGGATATTGAAAGTGTGGCCCAGACAGTGGTGCAGGTATGAACAGAAGTTGGTTTAGGGATGTAACACAGATTTTGCTGGAAGGTTGTTCCACGGTCTCCCCCTTCTGGTGCTTAGAAAGTTAATGGCAAGTTCCTATATGTTTCTCCTTCTAATTTTGTCTGATGGCTTAATGATCGATTTTTGTCCCCCTGATATTTACTAAGGGTCATATGTCTCCTTAGCCTTCATTTTGCTAGGTTTGACCAGTTAAGTTCTTCTAGGTAAGAGGACAAATTTTCCTTTGAGTGAATATCTCTTCCATGCGCCTCTTTCAGCTTCAGTTGATATTTCCTGAGCTTAGTTGACAGGAACTATACTGTTCTGGGTGCAGGCTCACCTGTGCCTTGTATAATGGGATTAAAAAATACTTCTGTCTCCTGAAAATACCTAGGATCACAGCTGAATTTTCTTTTTTAGGTGTGCCAAGTGTAAATTCATAATCATCCTGTGATATTCTCTTCCTTTGCTTCAAGCAACGATGTTTTTTCTAGCAGGAACTCTCTTTGGTCACTAGATCGTGGTCTTGCACTTGGCAGCATTACGTTTTTTGTAACTATTTTGTTGTTGCTGCTGCTTCTAAGCCCGAGGCAGCTTAGATCTTCCAACATGATTTCTTTAGCCATTGTCTGTGCCAGCTGTACCTCCCAGGTTTAAATGCTAAAGTGTGTGATCATGCTGTGCTGCTAATTCTGCGTCTGTGAAGCTAAATTCTGCTAGCATGGAGATGTGAGTGGTTTGTCACAACTCTGTTCCTGGTAGCTATAGCTGTGCCAGTAGACATCTGTCAAGCAGACCGACCTATACACACAGAATGTGCTTTTTTCCCATATGCTTTACTATATGCTCACCAAAGAACTACTTAGCTGGCACATCCACACTAGGAACATTTTGTAAGATGTGATATAATTTCTGTGCAGGCAGTGTGTGCCTCATGTATGGGCTCTTGCTCTGTGGAAGTAGTTCACAGCATGAAGTGGTTAGTGACAAAACATTAATAACTTCCTTGTAAAGGTCCGAGGTGGAAGAGAAAAAAAGAAAAGACAAAAATAAGCTTTGATGTGAATTTGGCAATTTGTAGATTCGTTGCTTTCTTATGTGTTTCTCTTGAGGTCTGTGGGACTCCGGAATACATTGCACCAGAAGTGATCCTGCGCCAGGGCTATGGGAAGCCTGTGGACTGGTGGGCCATGGGAGTCATCCTGTACGAGTTTCTGGTGGGCTGCGTGCCTTTCTTTGGGGACACACCTGAAGAGCTGTTTGGACAAGTGATCAGTGGTATGTTTCTCTCCTGGTTCTGAAGGGGTTTCGAGGTGTGCTGTGAAGTAAAACCTTGAAAATATTGAGGATCCACAGTTTGGTCAGGAAAAAATAGGTGTAAAATAACGGAGTTTAATTTTACAATATTAATCTTTCTGTGTCAAAGTAGCATCCATCTCATTCCAGCTATCGAAAATTGTTGTGTTGCTTAACATCTCACTGGATAGTTCTGTCATTGTGCATGGTGTGGGAGTCATGCAAATCCTAGTGAGATTGGGGAAAATTATTTGGGGATTTTTCTGTTCTGTATTTTAAATAAAATGATGGAGAATATGAAAGGAGCAGCCTCCAACTGGTCTAATTCAGTCTGATTTTGGTTATTGCTTCTGTAGGTGCAAATGTCAGTCGATTAGTAATTGTTGTATAAATGAAATAAAAAAGAAATTCTAAGCAAGACACATTGAAGCTGTTGTACTCGGTACTTTCATGTCTTGTGGCTTTTTAACCCTCTCTTCTGCTTGGAGTTGGACAAACAATTGCTTTGTGTTCTATCAGGGAATAAGCCAGTGAAAACATTTCCTGTTGGGAATGCTTTCTGAAACAGTAAATTTTTAACACACTTGGCAAATGTCCTTGTAAAAAGCGAATTTTTTAGTTCAAAGAACTAAATATGATGCATGAAATTGTTACCTGTGAATTGTTCTCTCTGTTCCAAGTGTAACAAGCGTGGAATGTGCAGGCACGAGATACAGCTGCAGTATTGTCAATGTCATTGTTTATGGATTGTCGTGGAAGTCCCATTTCATACTTTATTAATGGAGTTCTTAATGCTGTTTTTTCTCCACAAGCACTGCTTGGATTGACAGCAGCTTTAGCTGACGATGAATTTTATGCATTTTGAAAAATGTCAATGCTTGAATTATATTAAATATGCAAGCTGCTGAATTCGAGGTGTTTACGGTTCTGAGGCAGTACTGAACACTACATTTTACAGTATAGGAATGTAAATGGCTATTCAAATTGGTCATAAAACTGGTAGAAAATGTGAAGTCTCTTTTTGTCCTCAGATGAAATTGCCTGGCCAGAAGGTGATGATGCACTGCCACCAGATGCCCAGGACCTAATTTCTAAGCTTCTCCGTCAAAATCCTCTGGAAAGAATGGGAACAGGTAGGAACCTTCTGCATAGGAAAGTACTGGCCAGAAGCAGGAAAACATCCCCACCCATGTGGAAAAATGCTCCTCTAGAGCTGGGAAACAGTTTATACTGGATTCAATGAATCCTGTGTGATGAAGCTCTGAGAATTAGCGTAGATCGTACATGAGTCAGATATGGCTGTCTTGTTTGGGAAACAGTAAAGGAGCATTGTCAGCCTGGCAACATAACTTCTCAAATTTGTGCTGTTCCATTAAAGGCTCGAGGGCTGTGTATCCACTTGAACAGTGAATAATCAGATTTCTTTGAAGTTCTCTTTGACCAGAGGCTTAATCCCCTACATGGATGTGAACTCCTGGGTGTGATAAAATAAATGAAAACTTTCCCATTCCTAGAAGCCTGTACTGTAGAATTCTCCAAACATACAAGGAAGTCTCTTTGGCAAAGTCAGATGCGTATGTCAATCTTTCTGTATTACAGTGTCGGATTTAAAGTTTTACAAGTCAACACATCTCATTTCCTGATAGTAAATAACCATAAATAATCTCTAGCTATGCTCTTGTTTTAAAATCGTTTGTGCAACACTGCAGCTTCATGGCACAGGTTGTCTGACTCATTGATTTGATGTATTTCATTTAATTTAGGATTTTCAGTTGGAAGCTACACTTTAAGGGTAAAATAAAACCGAAATATATAACAGTTCCAAAAGGCACATGTATTCAGCAGGCTTAACACATGTGCACACAAGGGTGCTGAACGGATCATGAATTAATAATAATATCAGATGGTTTTCACATGTTCTTCTTTACTTCAAATCCATGTACTTGAAAGATGTTGCTTTCATGGAAAAGATGTCGAGTTTCTTGCCTTATAAAATGAGTTGATGGACTGATTTTTTTGATTTCTTATATACCTGTAATGCTGAGACTGCTGTTCCACTTGGCTTCTCGTAGTGCCACTGGCACTCAGGAAACCTTTTATCTCTTTTCCTCTGCTATTCTCTTTTTTAAAAAGACAGTAACATCTTTTATGAATATTAATTTCATTTGAAAAAAATGCACATACTAGTAGACAGATAATCCTTAGTTTCTCCTTCTGGGTGCCCAGGCTTCTGAGATTAATAACAAAAGATACTAATTTAGGAAGATATGTAAGCCCCTGCCTTGTTTTAAGCACATGGATGAGTTTATTCAAGAGAGTGGAGCCACTCACTCCCTAAGTACCTTTCTGAGTTTTCTCTCTTTATTTAGCAACAAACAAGATGGTATTTACAGTTTGGAAATTTTAAATTAAGATGTTGATTAGTTCTTAATCTTACAACTTGTTGGGGAATGTAACAGCAGATGCTGTCTTACAGCCAGTTTAGTCATGTGTTGTCATGAAACAGGAAGAGGAGGTGGGAAGGAGGAAATCTTGTTCAGATTTTATCGTGTATCGCCACTTTGGTAAAAGGGTAAGTTGTTTCTCAAAATTCCTGGAAAATGTGTCACTTAAATGTACTTGGGTACATTCTTTCAGGCTCTTGATAGTTTTAGGGTTTGGTTTTCTTATGCAAATGCTGAAAGCAATACTCTGCAATGAAAGATGCTTTTTTCAGGTAGTGCCTTTGAAGTGAAACAGCACCGGTTCTTTAAAGATTTGGACTGGAATGGATTACTTCGGCAGAAAGCTGAATTCATCCCACAGTTGGAATCTGAGGATGACACAAGCTATTTTGACAGTAAGGCTAAAGATTCAGCCTAAATGGCATCGTATTTTTCACACATATGTCATTTTAGAAATTGTTAGGTATAAGTCATTATTAGAAATTGAATAAAACACTTAGAGGAAATTGCTTTAGAAACTTTCTGTTGAATGCCAAGTAAGTTTTCCTTGAAAGCAAATGACTTGTAAATGAAAAAATGTTGCTGCTGAAGTCAATTGGCCTTTCACTGGTGCCTGTGGTCCTGCTGGTCATGGCCCTGCAGTGAGAGGTGCTGTGGTTGCTGTGCTGGGTTTATTACAGTACTTCCAAAGCATTTGGTATCTCCAACTTCCTTGAGTTTTTGATCAATGTTATCTTTCCCTAGTGACCGTTTTCAGCCAGTGGAAGTTTGTTTTTTTTATTAAATAAAACCCAAACCTTGAAGAGAAATATGTAGGGAAAATTCTTTAGAGATTTAAAGCAACTTAAATTATTTTCACTGCAAGTGTATCACCTTATTTTAGTATTGTTTACTCTAATGAGATGTGAAGTGCCTGTCTGGTATGTATAAATGTCTAGGAACTGCCATGGTATCAGTGCTATGCAAGATTCCTGGTATTTCCAGATAAGCACCAGACAGAGTCGCTGCTCTTGGGAGAGAAGGGAGGAGCATCACGTGAGGGAGAGCCCTCTGCCACCAGAGCCTCTGCTCCCTGGCTTTCCTCATTTGACCTGGGGAGCTGAGCAGGAGGAAGGAGCCTGGGCTTGTCACTGGGGTTGGGGGGTGGGGTCTTTCCCCAACTCCAGCTGCAGCGCAGGATGGTACTGGGCTATGTGAGCTTCCTGACCTATGGAAATTTCTGCCCTACTTTGGAGGAATGTCTTCCATCCTCCCAGGGCCACGGGACTTGCTGGCTCCCTATGAAGCACATTTTTGCTCCTCTCCTGCGCTTTGCTCAGGGTGAAGGGAGGAAGAGAGCAGCCTGCCTCCAGCCTCGCAGTTGCCACGCTGCAAAAGCAGCAATCCTACTTAGATAGTCCTCTCCCAGTTTGGGTAAGAGGCTTTCAGGTGGGGGGTTGGATGGAGAAGTAGAATGAAGAGGGAGATAGACAGAGATCTCCGTGTACTTGCCGCAGAGAGCAATTTGAGTCCAGCTGTGCCGAGGGGGCAGGGGTGTGTTTTGCGTGTATTGACGTATTGATACAACATAGATGTAGAAACCGATGTGGTGGTGTGTTCCCTCTGCTAACTGGGCTTTGTGGATATTGAAACTTGAGCTCTGGTCACTGAATTGGGTCAGTGATTGGGAGAGGCTCAGCACAGCAGCCGTGAGCGGATCCTGGTGGGTAAAAGCACTGCTTGATGTTCAGCGGTGCAAATCACTGAGTCCGTCAAGCAGGAATGATGGCAAACTCCCCGGGTGCCCAGGCATGCTCAGCACGTTATCGGGGTGACTTTGATGCGAGTCCTTTGTGAAGACTGGAATTCTCACATCAGGATGTATCTCCTACAGACACTGATAAGAGTTGACGTTGCTGTTATAAACCCTAATGCAGAAAATTTTAGAGTTTACAAAAGTAGCTTTCTGGCTGATACAGTGCAGCAAATTTGGCTCAGTATAGCTATCAGCTTTCTGTAGCCAAACTTCTTAATGCCCGCTCTGCAAAATCCAGTGTGGCTGGCTTAGGAATACAGTACTGCAAATCTCAAAGCACAAAATCTCTTTGGAGGCAGTTTGGATTTTTGCATTAAAAAATGGCTTTGCGTATTGGCTGCTTGCCCATTTTCTTTTACAAAATCTAATCCTTTTTCTAGTTGTAGGGGGAGAAGAGGTAATATTTTTTGGGGGTAAATATTTTTGTATTTTAAAGAAGGCTTGTATATATGTTTGCAGGACAGACCTTGTACAATCATAAAGCTGTTTATTGGAAATTGGGACAGTGAATTGTTTCTGGTTTTCCTTCTGTATGATTGTTTGCCATAGGGAAGAAGTATCCCTACCATGAAGGGTCTGCAGGATTAGACACCTACTGAGTATCAGCTGCTTTCAGAATAGAATATAGCTGATGAGACAAGATAAATGCAGTAGGAAAGAGGTATCCGTCACTGCTAATTGTACAGGATGAGCAAAGCTGGCTGGGTATGTTTCAGTATTAAGGAAAAAACCCTGCATGGTGTATGAACACTCAAGGTTCTTTGTAAGTAGACAAGTAGGAATGCTTGAGGTGTGACAGTTATCAGCACTCCCTGCACTGATGAAATGTGCCACGTCTTGTTCACAGCCCGTTCGGAACGGTACCAACACCTGGATTCAGAAGAAGAGGAGGACACTAATGATGATGATCATGTGGAAATTCGGCAGTTCTCCTCATGCTCGCCAAGGTTCAGCAAGGTAGGAGCCTGCTAGTTTGTTGAAATTGAAAATCTAGAGAGGAACACAGGGAAGCTGAGGAAGTGTGGGCTGGATGAGTGGTCGGTGAAATGGATAGAGAACTGGCTGAATGGCAGAACTCAGAGGGTTGTCATCAGAGGCGCTGAGTCTAGTTGGAGGCTGGTGACAAGTGGTGTCCCTCAGGGGTCAGTACTGGGCCCAGTCTTGTTTAACTTCTTCATCAACGACCTGGATGAAGAGTTAGAATGTACCCT
>Ga0065711_1011206_pt1 | contig 15454 bp, 10 predicted proteins | sample Hoacrofraction12_FD_59098 | JGI IMG/M metagenome (GOLD analysis project Ga0065711, IMG submission 59098) | Hoatzin crop microbial communities from Cojedes, Venezuela - Epithelial fraction 12 v2 (version 2) | ecosystem: Host-associated > Birds > Digestive system > Esophagus > Crop | place... | reverse complement strand
GCTGGGAGGATGCAGTTCATTAAATAGTAACTTGTTGACTATTAATGTTTTCTTTTTTAGTTTGTTTGGTTTTCACTTTGTTCCCTTTTGGGAAAAAATAAAAGCAGAAGATTACCCCGTTCCCCAGACTTGCCATGCTTTTCTTTTTTCTTTAATTTCTAGTCTGCTATAAACAGAATTATCCATAAGAAAAGATAGAGAGGGGAAGAGATTATTTTTGTACTTATTCTTTATTATTTTATAGTTATTACTTTAAAAAAAAAAAGTGATTGTTTCTGAAGAAATACTGACATCCTAAATAAAAATGCAAGTCCCCTTTCTTAAGCAGTTGTGCTTCATAGGAACAATTCAAAGGAATACCACGCTGCTCTTGTTTTGACTCGTTTAAGATAAAGCTATGGAAAGATCTGCTAAATTCTGATGAGAGCATCCTTCTCCCCTGGACTCTGTGTGTGTGTTACTTCAGGTTTGCAGGTTGGTTGTTCCCCCTTGCAATGGAATAGGAAGGGGAACACCTGCGTAACTCTGCAGGTCTTCTGTGAAACAGAACACTGACCATCTTAGTGAAGAGAAGGAAATTCAGAACGAATAACTGTAAGAGTTTTTAATCATAGGATTGATAGAAAAATGTCAAATTCAAGTTCTAGGGATACTTAAAAGCAATCACTGAAAACAAAATTTTTCTCTCCAGAAAATATTTGCTTGAGTCAGAGTTTTCTTTTTTTAAATTCTGTATTCTTGCTCTCATCTTTAACCTGTGTCCAACAGTCTTGTGCAGTTATAAAAGTGTAAAACTTAAATCATCTGACATCTGAATTGATTGAAAAGAAGAAGCTGAACTATTTAAGTAGATATTCTGGGTTTGATGGTGAAAGATCGATTATATTTGCTACCTGTTGCCATTATGGTGGCAGTACTTTTTTACTGATAGGTTTTATCCGGATGTTTCAGACTTTATTATCCCAAGAAGGTAGAAGAGGTAATTTGAATTTTCAGCACTTTTCTATTTCGAAGTCATGATCAAAATGGAAGACTTAAGGATGCTTCATGGTGAAATGACTACCCCCTCAGTACGGTTCTCTAGAAAGGAAAAGAACCCACTCGCTGTTGGGTTTCTTCTGCCACTGCAGATCTATGGAATTCCTTCCCGTAGCTTATTCATTGTACTCATTACCCACAAAAATTAAGTCAACAGTAGTGTTGCATAATTAATTTTCTGTAACAACAAAATAACTTTGGAATAGAAAATTGGAAGAAATAGAAATGTAATTAGTTTCTGTACTTTTCTTTCTGCATCTGATCCTAGAGAATAAAATGGTGGTAAACCAGTACGTGATTCAGGCACTGGACTGGGACTCAGGCAGTCCTGGTTTGATTCCAGGTATTTCCACAGTCGTCCTTTGTGAACCCTGTCCTTTTGCATTTACTTTTCCCATCTGGAATAAAAGAATATGGGCATCGCCCATTGTTGGTCCAACACATTATATTGTCAGTGAACAGCTTACTTCCTAGAGTGCCTAGCTTTGAACTCAAAATGCTTAAAATTCTCTTTACAACATTTCTCAAGTGGGCATCTCATGGAAAAAAAGAGGCTTCAGGAAAAAAAATCTTTTTCTCTAATAATTTATTGAGTAGAACTGTGTGACAATTGTAATGTTCTCAGAAGCTGGATAAGAGTTACTGATAAGTTGATTCAGTTGTGATTACTTGTCGTGACATGCTGCGGCAGATGGATTCTTCTGAAAGGTGCTATATGCATGGAAATGGGATTTCGTGTGTGTGTCCCCNTGCTTCTATGCAAGTTCTAAACATGTTAAAATCAGAAACCTTTTTCAATATGAGATTATTTGAAAATTCATATTTTTCAGCAGTATTTTCTGGGCTAAATAGCGGTCTTAGTAAAACTGATTTCAGATTGTTTATTTTGGTTGAATGGGATGGTGCAATGTTGTATTTGGGGTTGACTGGGAACAGTTTGAGAATGGGGATGGAAACGGTGTTTTCTGCAAAAGCAGTCTGAGCCAAACAGTTTATTTTACTTCTGATTCAGCTGCCCAACTAAAAGATATCAGTTACACTGCCTTATTCGCAGCGAATCTCCCACGTGCTCCAGCCCACTTAAAGCAGCGTTTACACCCTCGGTTGCCTTGCTGCTGCGATTCGAACGGCATTTCTCTGCCTGAGAACGGCCGGTCCTCGGCCCTCGCCGGTGGCCACTGGCGAGCCTGCCCAGGCACTTCAGCGGCTTGGACTGATAGTTGGCAGACATTTAGTTTACATAAGAAAATGGTGCACCAGGGAAATTAGCTTTTCTGATGCTGCCCATAGGTACTCATTTCTCTCAGTGGTCTCAAGTTTCACGTTAATTTTAAAAATTCAGCTAAAATAACTTTCTGCAGAAAAACATATGCACAGCAGAAGCCTCCTCCCAAATACTAATTAAGTAATTTCAGTAATTGGCTGTTTATTAAATGCTGAATTTTAACTTCCTACTCTATTTCTGTACATTGCAGTTTATTTACTGATACTGAGTAGTCTGGATTTCCTAGTTATTTTTTGTCGCTGTCATTTTTTATAAATAAATGCACTTTCTGTACCAAGTGCTTCTCACTTGATAGCAGAAGCACGACATAGTAGGATAACAGATGATGTACAGGGTGAATACATGATTATCTCTTCCTCTAAACTGGAGTTTGGCATTAAGGAACTATCGAAGGACCCACTAACTGTACTTGCCAAGTAATTTAATTTCATGGTACGTGGTCGCAAATCCCAGAAGATCTAGAATAGCGGGACTGGATAATTCAATTACATAATATTGCAGATTTCATTTGGATTCATTCTTTCAAAGCAATGAATTATTTTTCTCTGCTGTAAAAGTTTGAAGTCTTAGAAAACTTGGTCGTAAGGTTAACGCGTGGGTGTGATCACAGGGAAGGTTTGGTTTCCAACCCGTTTTTAAAGACTGAAGATGCTTGCGGGAATCCAAGAAGCTATGTGGGATCTCCTCAGCCGTGAGAGCTGCGCTGTCAGACGACGGACTGTTCCTTCTTATACTAGAGCTCACACAGAATATAAAGAGGGGGGGAAGGGGAAATCTTCACTAAGATTTTTCAGAGTATTCATGACCTCCTGGATTGGATCCAGAATTCAAACCTAAATCTTCCATGTCCCTGGAAGCTAGCAAAGGATGAGGCCATGCTGATAGCTAAAGCAGCCCTCCCTAGCTGCAGTTGTTCTGCATCCTCCCTCTAAGGGCTGTATTACCATACCTTAATGACCTCCGCTGGGCTGGCATGGGAAGCGATGGCATACCTCAGCAAGGTGCCCACGCTGGCAAGGTGTGCTGATGAGAGAGGAGGCTACTTAGTGGTAAGTGCTCTGCTTCTGACTGTTACGAGTCCAGCTCTCCTGTTTAAAAAAACCTGAAACGATGTAAGCTCAGCTATGTGGAGTGATGCATCGGGAAATTTGCTCAGGCTTTCAAATGCTTGCTTCTCGGTGTTCCTTTGTGCTCCACTATCCTGCTGTGATCTGCTCCACGTTCATGTCTCGAGCTTTACCTCCTTGGCCACGTGTCGGTGGCCTCCTGTGCTTCCCTTTGCTCATGGCCAGCCAGCGCCAGTCAGAACACTTTCACGAGTGTTGCTGACCTAGCACCCACTTTTTCTCCTTTCAGATATTGAGACGGCCAGTGACATTGCCTTGTACTCCGGCCTGGGAGCAGCAGTCATTGCTGTAGCTGTGCTGGTGGTTGGCGTTACCCTTTACAGACGGAGTCAGAGTGAGTACGGCGTGGATGTGATTGATTCATCTGCACTGACAGGAGGCTTCCAGACATTTAATTTTAAAACAGTCAGACAAGGTTAGTGTTGTGATTTCATTTTCTTCTCTCCAGAGCTCCTACTGCAAAGAGATGCTAGGCTCATGCTCAGTGACCGGCTGCGGGAGGGCATTCTAGCTTCACGCTGAGCAGATGCGCTGAGAGCCAGGGCAGCGTAGCCGCAGTACACAGGACGGGGTCTGGTGGTTACAACTGTCTCTCGCTGTCTCTGATTTGTCACGGCAGCTGGGACAAATATATAATCTTTCTTGACCACGCTCGAAGTGCTTTAGAATATTGTCACTAGCTTCTACACTGACGCTGGTCACTTACAAAAAGCCAAACAAACCAAACCAAATAAACCAAACCCAACCCAGAAGGCGTGTCTGTAGTTGCTTCCTATTCAGTTACAGATCTTCTGTTTTCTTTACTCCAATAAAAGTGATTATTTTTTTACTTTTATTTGAAAAATCCAACTTTTAAGTATTTTTATAAGCTGCTGTTAGGGTGCAAACATCCACATTCTGAGGTCTGTGGGAAATAAATGTGTGTAAACATGAAATTATTTAAAAAAGAAAAACCAATAAACCACCAAGCTTCAGAAAGCCAGCAATACAGTAAGAGATGGAAGAAATATTTACTTTTACTAAAAGCAGCACTCGGATGTTTTCTGGAATATTATTTCCTTTGGACAGAAAGGTGGGGAGAAATACAAATGGTGATTACTTTAAAATAGTATACTTCTTTAATTCTGTACTGACGTTCTAAGATAGAGACCTGCCTTATTGTGGGTGGGTGTGCTGGTATCCCCATGTCTCCTCTCTTCAGAAAAGTGAAATATGTTACAGAGTTTGTTGCTTTGGGACTGGGAGTGGTGGGGGTGGTGTTTTTACAGATACTTATTTTCTGGGAGAGATTCCTCACTGAGCATAAATTGCAAGAAATAGAAAAAAGGGCTTGGTAGACAAGGATGTCTGAAGGATGTTTACTCATTCATTTAAAAATGCAAGCCTTTAATTAGCGTCATGTAATTCTCAATGGCTGTCTCAAATAGTAACTTTTTCCTTTGTTGTTCAGTTTGCCATGAAAGTCTTGTTTTGAGTCTGGGGAATTGTTTGTTTGACTTAATGTTTCAAAAAAGTTAGTACTAGACACTCTGAAAGTATTGGAGTGTGCCAATTTCTCCTATGCCAGGATGCTATTAGTTCAGTTTCAGTTACTTTGGGTTCTCTGTCTGTGGGGTTTTTAAATAAGAGCATTTGTAAACTAAACAATTCAGCTGCAAAGGCCAGTTCTCTGCTCAGGGTGCTGAGAAGATAGAGCACAATGCTGACATACGGACAATGGATTAGAGTGATCCAAGTTTTATTCACTGGAGAAATGTATTTAGAAGGTTACCAACCCAACCTGCAGTCCCTTAAAGTGATTGAATTTCCGTGATGTAGTACAGATAATTTCTAGAAAACCAGTTACTTTGGAAGACTTTTATTTACTGAATACCAACCAACCAAACCCCCCCACAAAAACAAACAAAAAAGACCAAACCAGCTAAAGGATTCAGGCCCTAAATCCATTCATTCCTTCTCTTTTTTTCAGAGCGTTTTCTGAGCTAAAATGCTCCTAAATAAATAACGGTGGTATTTTTCCCCTCTATCACTCTTGTCCCACTTTTTTTTTTTCAACCCAGTTTCCCTTGGGCATGAAGCCATCGTTTTGTTTAAGCTCACAGAAAAGGTCTGCAGGAAGAAGTGTTTTCACCCAATGGGTTTTAAGTTAAAAAAAAAAAAAAGGGCAGAGAAAGAAAGAAGGCATATACACAAATGTGAATCCAAACCCAAACAACAAGTTCTCTCTTGGATTCATGCACTGGAGTTGCCTGCAGTGCGGAAAACATAGCGATGAAGTGCCGGTTAGATCTATTGCATCAGTTCATCTGTTTTTTAACATTACCTTATGTGATTCTGAGCTCTGAGAGTATCAGGAAGGAAGAGCCAGTCAAAAAGGAAATGGTGGAGAGGTCAAAAAGAGTTTTCTCATTTAACATCTCCGTACAGTCACTGACTCCCTGATCTGCTTTGTTCTACCAGGTAACTCCCTGCTTCTGAACTCGTCCATGCAGCCCGACTTGACAGTGAGCAGGACGTACAGCGGCCCCATCTGCCTGCAGGATCCCATGGACAAGGAGCTAATGACCGAGTCTTCGCTGTTCAACCCACTGTCAGACATCAAAGTCAAAGTTCAGAGTTCGTTCATGGTGTCCCTCGGGGTGACGGAGAGGGCTGAATATCATGGAAAGGCACACTCTGGAACTTTTCCTCATGGGAATAATAGAGCTTTTGGTACAATACAGGCTAGAAACAAGGCTACCTATATTCAGAACCTGACTTCTATTTCAACAAGAAGTGAGCTGAAGACGATTGCTGTTTTTGGACACCTGGGTGGCCGTTTAGTGGTTCCAAACACAGGTGGGTAGATCCTTTCTCATTAAAAGCGTATCAAATAATTTTAGATTAAACTTATTTTGCCTGATGCAGTGTTCTGTGACTAAATTAAAAAAAAATGAAAGAAAAGTAGGGGCTCCCTTATGCAAATTTTGGGAAGTAGAGCATGTTGCCTACAGAGAACATGACTGATCAGAACAAAGCTTGGGATGAGTAGTAGAGAGGCATTATGCCTATTTGAACTGTTAGAAATTACTGCCTCGCTTGATGTCTTCAGCGTGAAAGTCATATTAATCAAAGCTGTTGCTTACTTGGATCCTGATCCAAAGGAATGGCTCCCTAGGAAGGAGGTCGATACTGGATCAGCATCTTATAAAATGGGGTCATATTCAAAGCAGAAGCTACATGTGCCAACATCTGACTGCATTAACGTTGTCAGACTTCATTATGTTACTGGTCTGCAGTGTACAACAAACAGACGTCTCTGGAGAATAGCTTCCACTCTTGATGAAAACTCTAGTGCAGCTTTCGTTAGCATTCACTCCTGGCCTTCTGGTTTTCTCCTTCTTTTAGCTTAATAGCTTGACAGATTTCCATAGTGGGGCACTTCAGCGTCAACAGGCATTTCAAGATGGGGCTATGCACTGAAACATCGCAGCAGAGATGCTCAGTTTGCACTGTTTAAGAAGTAGAGTTTGTTTTGTGACTTCAGAGTTTTGAGAGACGTATTTTAGACTTAAGAAATTGTTTGTTGAATTAGCTGAAAACACACGGCACCAAATTAGAATCAGATAAAGGATGTTAAAATCATATTCCTGCAGTATGTTGCACTACATCACTATGTTCGTATCATGCTGAATAAAATTCCTTATGTTGGATACTTTATTTCTCAAAATGGCAAATGTGGCAGAAATTGCCAGATACCACCATTGCTAGCTGAGAGGATATCTTTCAAACTCTGGTGATCTTTATTCAAAGTCTTAATTAAATTGACCTTTGATTTCATTTGACTAGTGTGTCCAGGCTTATCTTAGTATCTAGGTGAACTGAATGCTTTAGAGCTTATCGTTCATGTTTCATAAGATGGGTACCTAAAAGGTTGCCATAAAAACTGTGGTCTGTATTTAGAGAAGATTGATAACAGTCTATAATTCAGGGATGTAATAGTGTACAATCATGCACAACACATGGAATGTATTGATTTCTTCACAGATTGTAATAAAGCTCAGGAATGAATATTACAAAGGCAGAGGCACTAAAGTCAGTTAAGTCCTACATAAAAAAGTCCCTGTATGTTTAGCTACTTTATCTAATGATAGTCCCATCAATTAGATTATTTAAATACATATTTGGTCAGCTTGCAGTGTATGTACTTCCTTCTGCCTATTGATATAAGATGGTTTATAATTTTGTATTTATATAAAATTGCTAGCCAATTGTAAATTGTAGTGCAATCATGTCACTGCTTAGCTAAGGTCCTACACTATGTGACATATGCAAAGTAAAATCTAATCTTCCTGTATTGGGTATGCTATACAACAGTTTAATTTCACTGGTATCCCTGTTAACTTTTAGTTTATACTAGTGGAGTAAAACAAAAATCTTGTCACTTGGCTTCACTAGTTATTATGTATATGAACTAAAGGGTGTGGCAGTTTCCATGCAAACTCAGATTAATTTGGTTTGGTAGTCCCTCCATGATGAGATTCCCTGTGATCCCAGAATCATCAGATTTGATTTCAAAGTCAGAAATGGGCAAAGAGGTTTCAAGAAGAGTTTAAAGCATGATCGTGTCTTGTAAAACATGGAGCTATGCAGATGACGTGTACCACTAAGATGCATTTTGGCAAGTAAGAGTGAGAGAGTCAACGCATGATTAAAGTCTTTTATAATTGGCTTGCCCTAACCGCCTTCCAGAAACTGGCAAAGGCAAACATGAAAGTTACCAAAGGCACGAGTGCTTTTGAACTGTATTAATTATTAAAAAAAAGAAAATTAGATAGGGAACTGAAAAGAGATTGTTCTGTTGCTGCATCAGATTAAAAGCCCGTCAGGGTAACAAGATGGTCAAAGTGACTGGGATCACAAACCACTCTTGCTGGAAGCCTTAAAGAAACAGCTGATGATACCTTTTGTTTCCATGAATTATTCCTGTTTGTGTAAGTGGTGAAGCAGACAAAGCGTCTGCCTGTAGCCAAGCATGAAGAGAAGCCTCCAGTCACATCGAAACTGTGAATCCAGTGTCATTTTGTGACAGAACAACGGGAAGTCAGCTATTTAAGAGCTCTGTTGGAGCAAGAAGTTTTTAGGCATACGAGTCTGTACAATTCCAGACTCTGCAAGAGGTAAGTTCTGCCTTTGTTCTTTTGTAGGAGTCAGTTTGTTGATACCACATGGAGCTATTCCTGAAGAGAGTTCGTGGGAAGTCTATCTTGCCATCACCCAAAAGGAGTCCAGGTAAGAAGTACGTACACAACACGCACATCCAGAATGTGTGGAACTGTCTCATTTCATGGATTTCTTGTCAACGCTGTCTAAAGGAATGGAGTGTGCAAGAACCACTCATCTTCCCTGTTGCAGGTGTGACCACGCTGTTGTGACATATGCTGGATCTGTATAAATGATGGAAAAAATTATCTTTGTGCGATGCTTCTCTGAAATCACAAGGAATTATTGCAAATGCTGTTAAAGGGCGGGAGACATCCAGGAGACTGAGCTATGATAAGTGCTGAATTCCAAGCCAATGATTTTATCACTTTTGATTTGCAGACTTATGTCATGCAGCTTTACTAACAGCACAGATGCTTTCATTAATTACTTGTTAGAGAAGCTTTGGGTCCACAGACTGCCATCATATGCAGACAGCAGGTTGAAATTCACCATCCAGGTCATCAGTTGGAATGACCCTATGCTGTGTAGGTACTGAACCGTTGTTACCTCATGACAGATGTTTGGTAGCCTAGACGATGCTAAGAAGTGAATGCTCAGGACCGTTTCTTAAATTATTTTGTTTTATAAATCACCATGAAAATCTGTTCTACAGCTGGATTTGCCAGCACCAGCTGATGAACAGGAGAAATTAAACTGCGTTTTGATCCGTGGGGTTGGTTTTTTTTCAGCATTGCATCTGGTAGGACAGGAAGGTGATGTCTGAAATACTGGTGGTCTTTCATAAATAGACAGGTTCGTTCTCTGAGGTTCGCAAGGTTTCCGCTCTCTCATACTTATTTCAAAGTCAAGAAGGAAAAAAAAGGAAAAAAACTATGGTTTTGGCAAGTGCAGGTCATTGGGGTTTTTTATGTTGGTGCATCATGTAAGTTGCAAATGTCTGTTGTACTGAAGAAACCTAGCTCATTTCTAGATGCTTGTAAAACTTTTACAATGTTCTGTTAGATGCATGGCACTGAACTCTGATGCCAGCTCTGTGTGTGGGTGTTTTCATCGATTCCGGTGTAATCACTTCAGTTGCCTTTATTCTGCATTAGAAAGACAGTGGAATTTGGCCCAAAGTCACTTGCTTTAGAATGGGTCTTCCTCTTTATTTTTATGAATAAACATGGCCGGAGAAACAGATGGTTTTAGTAGGTTTTTGATAGCTGTTCCCATAAAAAGACTTCCTAGCAGCTTTCATTTGCACACAACATGGATTCTAAAGAATCAAAGTGCTCTGCACTCTCTGTGTCTTTGAGCCTGACGGACCACACGTNGGCAGAACCCAGGGTCAGTGTGGTTCGCTTGCTTGGTTCNCTCGCTGACAGCTAGACACTGCTCAAACCCTANGAGAGAGTGACGTTAGAGACTCNGTGTGTAATCGAGCATAACTCAGCAAATGAAGAGAGCTTTTTTAGTCTAAGCNTAGCATTCTCACTAGACTAACATCTGGATTCNGAGGGAAGGTAAAGCNTATGGAATGCTAGCCACAGTGTTGGAACTGTCGAGCTTCGTAGAACATATTCTTCGTTTTTAGACCTACAGTTGTTTTTTTCTTCCCTAGGACCATTTTTTTTGTTTGAGGTGAGTTTTTTTTCATGAGATGAAAGTTTGCATTATTTAGTTTCTAAGGTAAATTTATTAGAAAATGAAAACTTTAGAGAACTATTACATTTGGTTCTTGGCAAGTTCCCTGTGAATTTAAGGGACTTGAGAGATACTAGGGTTTGCGCTACTCTCTTAAGAGCTGAGGTGAAAAGTGCTAGAATAGCTTGGGGTAAAAAGTGAAACGGTTCATTAACTGCCTAAGGTGCCTAGTTGCCACCACAGTGCCAGTACTGGGTCAGGATGCCTCAAGTTGCACATGAAGAACTACAATGCATCTGAAGTGAAGTCTTCAACATCTTGTCTGAAATTACAGTAGGAGAAGAACAGGAGAGAAAAACAGGAATTTGCTCTCAAGTTACTGTCTAGACACTAAGCAATACTTAAGATACCTCTCAAATTACTACATCTTTTACTGTTATTAATGACTAGTCGTGCTGTCTACTGTCAGCATCAAACCTCCACCTATTGTTGTAAATACTTGTCCCAGTTCCTCTCCCCATGCAAGCATCTGGGTTCAAACAACACATGAGAAACTCCTCCATCAGTTTGTTTTGCCTCCATGTCCTCCCTGTGGTTTCCAGGAATTTGTGTCCTTTTGCAGGTAAAATACAGGTAAATATACCCTGTCTCAGCTTCTCGGTGAGATACTACTCAGGAAAGCTTGCCACGGTCAGTTCTGGCTTAGATACTTTGTTCAGCTATATTCCTTCTCCCCCGCCCCGCTTTAAACAACCTTGATGTTACCCTTAAAAGATGAAATGTCAGCAAAACCAGAACATTCAGAAAGCTTGTGCTCAGCCTTTGACTTGTGCTACTAGACTGGCATCTGTCACTTAAAGCTTTGTTTTCATTACTGCCAAGTATACTTCACCTTCTTCACTTACTCTTTACAATGGGTTTTCTTTACTTCGCGACTCTGCCAAATCTAAGTAGAGTCAGTCTAGTGCCTGGATGAGACCTCTCAGCAATACACTCACATTGCAGGCAGCAGAAAGAGCAATTTACACCTTTTTTCTTGCACTGTTCCCCTTGGCATCCCTCCCCTTTTCTATGCTAGGTAGAGCTCTACTGCTGCAGGGTAGGCCTCCAAGACTAAACAAAACTTCTCACCTTCTGCTATCACTAAAGGTATGTAAGGATGGTTTTAAAGAAAAAAAATCATTAAAGCCAGTCTTTCCCCATTTAAAACTAGAGGAATATCTAGGTACCTGATGTCAGCTTCTAAAGTAGTAAGGTATTCTGTGTCCTCAGACTGTCATGTGCTACTCTTCACACTTCTGAAGAACCAGGTTTCAGCAGTGGACAATCTCTCTCCTGCCCTTCTCTGGAGGATAAATGACTGCGAAATCTTTTGAGATTGCCAGATGAAAAGTGACAGGGATAATCACATTTTATTTAATTGAAAGAAGCTACTGAAAAGCACTCTACAGTCGCCCTTTTTGAGCTGTTGCCAGAAATCAGCTGCTGCGTCTTGTGTGCATCTCTGCAAGTACCAGACCACATCTTCATCCAGTGAGAAGTGTCAATGCCACTTCAAACGCGCTGAGGATCTGGTATGTGCCGATTCGGTAACAGGGCTCGTTAATTCTGTAATGCAGCTTTGTTCCACAGAGGCTTTTCAGTTAAATTTTTTGACCTTTTTTCCTTGCTCTAATCTAAACTTCTCTTGAATTCATTTCTTCTATTTTTGATGTCGGGTCTTTCTGCTGCTCCTAATCCTGCATGAGGCTGGCAAGTTGTAGTTCAGTAATTGCACTGACAGCATTTATTGGTCCTGCCTTTACATGCGGTCTCACAAGTTGCAGTGAGGCACTCCAATCAATATTTTGCACAGAAAAAAAAGTTCTTAAATAACTTTCTTAGCTTTCTCAAACTACCCTTTCATAATTTACATCCCAAACAGAGCGAAGTGAAGAATCTGTAGTGTATACTTGAATTGATTAATTTAAGGATAATTTCAGGAGACACTGGTCCCAGGTGAAGCGTGGTTCACTGATTAAGCCTCACTTGGAGTGCCTGAGTGCTTGTGAGGGGGACAGTTTTTGGGAGCAGTAATCAAGGGCAGGCTTGTAGGGCTGGAGACAGGGAGAGTTGGCTACAGTTCTTTACAGCAGTTAATTCTTTTATCTCCCTCACCTTAAATACACATTCAGCTATAAGCACTGAAAAATTGGTGGGTATATCTGAGGAGACGTGGAAAGAAGAAAATAGCTGCACATACACTAAATATTTACTTACAATCACTTATAGCTAAACGATTGCTGGAATTTTCCTTTAAGAACTGGAAGATACAAAGCTGTCTATAAATTTTAAAGCCTAGAAATATTTTTCAAAACTTAAAAGCGAAATCTATTTTTGTTTTTTTTCTCCTCTAATATCTGAACTCCTTTGTGAAAACTTTCATATTCCATCCCCATCTGCTGCCATAGGTTTTTGATCATTTTCAATGAAAGATTAAGATATGTAAAAGGAAGGAAGAAAAAAACCCCCAGCTGTTTTATCTGCAAGGGTTCTGCAGAAATGAATTAAAATAGGTTAATTAAAAACAAGCAGCAAATTTTGCCTACTGTTTTCCTTTTTTGCGGACAGAAGCAGAGGTAGCAAAGCCAACCGAAGATTATCACAGGGAGATTTTTCCTTCCTTGTTTAAATTGAAATTCTATGAAGTAAGACAAAAGCACTCATTTCTATTTTTCCATCACAGTACTGTATTTTTCTTCACATAGTTGAGGCAAGATGGATGTATCTTTCACCCATCTGCACTGGGTGGAACACACCAGACTTCGCCAGCAGCTGCGGACTGCACTGACAAGCAGGTCGGGACTGGCAGCCGGTTGGTACGTGTGTGTGGAAGGTGCCAGAAGTACTGCAACGCTGCGGCGCTGCTGTAGCAGCACACGGGCTCTCAGGCAGCTGTCCCTCAAATGCAGATGATTGTTCATCTGGACAGGCACAATGCTTGGATGTGGAGGAAGGTAAAATAGCTGATGAGAGAAAGAGGACAGATTGTCTTTACTTCACAAACTGAAGATGTATCACCAATAAAAATGAAGTAGCTTGAGTTGTAATTTCTGAATGAAACCTTGCCCGCATCACACAGTAGTGAGTGGAGTTTAATTTAACACAAAAGTTAACCAGCTCAGCAGATGCGTACAGGAAGGGAGTCCTGTGTTGTTCTTGCAGAGATCTGAACTCACTATAATAGGTACTTTATGCGTCGTGGTCAGGCGCTGGGACAGGCTGCCCAGGGCAGTGGGGGAGTCCCCGTCCCTGGAGGGGTTCAAAAAACATGTGGATGTGGCACTTCGGGACATGGTTTAGCAGGCGTGGGGGTGTTGGGGTGACAGTTTGGACTTGATGATCTTAGAGGTCTTTTCCAGCCTATGATTCTGTGATCTTAAATACGTGTGAGAGGACAAGGATCTTGTTGTTCAGATTTAGATTAGCTAGGACTAGTAGGTTAGCTGTCACTTATAATCTTCATTTAGCTGCTGAGGTGGGTTGGTATGAGATAGACTTTAAAAGCCACAGAGGAACAGATCTGATAGAGCTGTGCTGAATTCGCCGAGCCTGGTAGCGGAAAAAAAAAAATATCCCTGTCTGTGCACTACAGAGGTAGCGTGATGAGATTATCAGCTGATTTTACTGTAAATTGATACAATCCTCTGTGGAATGAAAACCTCATTGTATCCTAAACTGAAATCAAATCCAGGTTTGAAAATTCTGTAGTGTCTCATGTAACTGAACAAATCAATGATGGAAGTGGTGGTCCCTCCACAAAGACACCACACCAAAAAGTCTTAGGGACACTTATATGGGCTTGACTGCACAGATCCTCTAGGATGCTTCTTGCAGCTAGAAATTTCTAAAGAACCGCTGAAGGACTACCTACAGAGCAAGCCTCCAAACACCGTACGCATGCTTTGATGCGGGCAGTAACTACAGGTTAGTGATGCTTGTGAAAGAAAACAAAGCTATTGATTCTGGCCCAAGCGAGAATTAGAAAGCAATGTCTTTTGCCTCCTGGCATAATTCTGACTTCGCCAGAAAGACTAAGCAGAGCTGTGCTGGAACAGAGATCGCTGTCTGCTGGTTTGTTCCTGGAACNAGAATGCCTCAAGATGTGNCACTGAAGTTGGTCACAGGCTGCAGGGAATTACAGCNAGTGAGTGGTTCTGTGCAGTTAGAAATGGTCACTTGGTTAACAGGACTGGGATGCGTAAGTCTCGGCACTGTCGGCTGGGAGATCTTCTTTCTGGTTCTACCCAGCCAAGAATCAGCCAGAGCCTGTAGGTTACTGACATGGAAGGACTCCTCACCCCTAGGCCGCTGTCAACATCCCCCCATCCTGAATTCTCCCCACCAAGAAGGCAGGTCAAGTTGTTTCTTTTTCAAGAAAAGCAAAACAACATTTCAGCAGATGTGACAGTAGCTCTGTGCCAGATGATAGCACCAAAATGCTTTAGGATTCTACGAGAGATTGTTCTTGAACCCCCCATGCTCGTCATGGCAGAGCTAGCACAAGGTCTAGTGCGTGGCTATTGTCTTCAAAATGCTAGGGCTCCACAACCACCTGCGGCCAGCACACATGCTTCAAGAGGTTTTAGGAGTGAAAAATAAGAAGATAAAAAATACATACTGCAATCCAGTTAGATTGTTATGAAGGAGAGAAATGTTTGCCAACTGTGGCAGAGTAGCTGGTCTTACTGGGGTCTAAAATAAGATCAGAACAGTGGGAACAAAATCAGTAGAAGCACCGGCACCTTTTACATCGCATGCCACTGCAGCTTTGAGCTTTCCTTTTTATAGAGGGAGCATAATATTCTGGTTAAAGTAAAAATTAAAATAGTAAGAAAAGATGCCAGAGAGAGGCAGGCTGAATAGCAGCAAATTACGATTATTATTGCTGAGCCCTATAGGAGATAATTTCTGCTAAGTCAGCACACAGGACAGTATCTTACCCCCCAAAACTGCCACTTACTTTATGCTTTTCAGGTAAAGGGGGGAAACCTTGTCGTGTACTTATGTAATTGGGGGAGGGGGGATCTGCTTCTATGTCTGATTTTTACATGTTTTAGTGAGTGCTAATGAAAAAGTAGATGTTCTCGAATGCCAGTCAGAAAGGGCTGATCATCCAGTTGTCTAAAATAGA
>Ga0065711_1042331_pt1 | contig 15455 bp, 17 predicted proteins | sample Hoacrofraction12_FD_59098 | JGI IMG/M metagenome (GOLD analysis project Ga0065711, IMG submission 59098) | Hoatzin crop microbial communities from Cojedes, Venezuela - Epithelial fraction 12 v2 (version 2) | ecosystem: Host-associated > Birds > Digestive system > Esophagus > Crop | place... | reverse complement strand
TTCCTGTGCCTCAGTTTGTGCCCATTGCCCCTTGTCCTGTCACTGGGCACCACTGAAAAGAGCTTGGCCCCATCCTCCTGACACCCACCCTTCAGATATTTGTAAGCATTTATTAGGTCCCCTCACAGCCATTTCACCACCTGCAGCCTCAGTGGGAACCTGTTTTGGTTCCATTTGCATAGCTGGTGTAAATTCAGACTCATTCTCTCCTTATCCTTAGAGTTTCTGTAAATTTCTGCTCGCGTTGCTCTGGCCACACTTGCTGCTCACCATCAGTCCTTGCTTCTCCCCCGAGGCGTCTGCTGGGACAGCGCTGCCGGCAGCGAGCTGGGCAAGGAGCTCACAGCACTTGTTAATCTTTGTTCTTCTCATTTTCTGCTCCTTGGAATTGCAACTATTCCAGTTACCAAAACCTACTGTTCATCCCAGTCAGTAAAACAGGCAGATAAGCCTGGAGGAGAGACACACCGTGGTCCTTTTGTCCTGGCTACCAGCAGGGAGAGGAGAGGGGCTCTCTGCAGTCACAAGACGACACGTGTCTCTGGTGCAGCTCTCCTCATCCAGGCTACAGAGAAGAATAGGGTTTTTTTTTTGCCAGCTTGATTTTTGAACTTCTTAATTAGAGCCTTCAGCTTTTTTAGTCTCGGTTTCTGATGCCACCTCTGCATTGTAGGTACGAAGAAGCTCTCTCAGACTATCGTATGGCCTTCAGTCATCTGAGAAAAAATCCCTTCATCGATTACAAGCAGCTGGGGCTGAGGCACATACTCTATGCATGGGAGGTAAGAGTCAGCCTGCCTCAGCAGGCCTTCCCCTCTCTTGGGGGTATTCATCAGGTTTTCAGCAGTAAGCTTTGGTAACCCAAGGGATTTTCAAGACGGTACATTAGAACAATGAAAAATTTCTGCTTGCACTTTTTTTTTTTAGAGGAATTTAATCATAAAAGTCATAAAACAATGTCATCTCTGAAGAGTTTAGCAAATTATGCAGTTTTAAAAGCACAGTTGTTCAGAGCAGATGCACAGGAAATTGTATATTGGATTTTTTAGCTTATCTATGCATGTAATATTTACACTTACATGCGGGTGAATATGCATGTGAGTTTTGTGAACTCCACAGCTCTGAAAGCTGAAATATGTTATAGTCATATGGGAACAAAATTGGTCCCTAATGAAGACTCTAAGATAAACTTCTGTGCATGAAAGCCAGTCTTTTCAGCTGTGGCAACTGGTTTTAAAATTACCTCTGTGCCTAAGCTTCACACTGGGCTGCACGCTGTGTTCTCCTTCTGCGACACGGCGCTCCGCAGCTCTGACACTGTCGCGTGGAGTCAGCCTGCCACATCCTGGTCAAGAGAGACTGAAGGCTGAACTGATTGTAAATATTTGTAACATTTGGAATGTAAAAGACTCCTCAAAACTGTACTTTACTGCGAGGGTTCATTTTGTCTTCTGTTCTGAGTCCTCACACAGAGACTGAAAAGCAGGTACAGGAAAGAGTATTTAATTCTTTGCTTCCACAAGAGTGAGGAGTCATTGTGCAGCTCCAGTCAAGCGTGCCCAGAAACCCGTCATTCAGTCTGGGTCGATTTTCACGCACCTTATACCTGGCAGGAAGAGGCTGTCCTTGGCATCTGTGGTATTACCCAAACCGCATGGTTTTTAACAGTTTCAGTGCCACAGCACTGCCTTCTCTGAGCTCACACACACCTAGAAACAGTAGGTTCCTTCTGAAAACTGCAGGGCTGCAGGAGTGCCCCGGCCCTTGCTGCTGTGAACAGCCAGGCCCTCGCTCCACACGCTCTAGGCATTACCAGGACACGTGCTCTGGCTGTGCTGGCACTCCAGAGTCGGGATCTGCATCCTGATTCAACTGCATCTCGCTTTCACATCTACCTGCAGCTCCTTTCTCAAAATACAGTCCTCCTGCAGGACTGTGCTGTCAGCCTTCCCCATGCACGGCCTCTCACGTGCTGCATCTGATCTTCTCAGGGGGAGGAGATGTGCTGAATGGTTTGAAAATCCAGAAATACTCACCTCTTGCAAGGCTGTAGCACTTCTGAGCTGCGTGAGAGCTGCTGCCTTGCCTCTCTGAGAGGGAGCATCTCTGCAGTTCCTGTAGATGCTCAGGACTGCCGTTCCCCACCACCCCCAAACAGCAATCATCTACTGTCATGATTAAGGAGTAAAGGAGGAGCATCCTGTTAGCTGCACCTCTGTGCCAAGCACCGCGTGCATCCAGATACCACACAGCAGTGTACGAGCTGAAAACCCCATCATGTAACACAGCAGGATAGCTGGCAGGGACTCTGTTAGGCCACACTTCTGCCTGGTAGGCCAGCAGCTCTGCCATGTACTGCTGGCCCATGATGACATCTCCCACTCCTAATTCTGCCTGTAGATCGAGGCTTCCCAGCACCCAGCCTCTAATACTCCCACGCTTTGCCACTTCACCGCTGAGCATACTTACACGCTGCTAAAGGGTAACAAGCTACAGCTGACAATTTGCGCATTCACAGCCCACTACAATGTGAAATAGTTTTCAGTTAAGTGAAAGGGAGTCAGAATCATTCTGCACAGCAAGAAATATTACCTAGTTGCATGCAGAAAGAAACCTAAGCCAATCCTTCCTGGCCTTTCACGTGCAGGAAGGATAAGATTAAAATTTGTGTGGTACCAGAGTCTTCATCTGGCGTTCCCTGTGCCTCTCCCTGCCTTGAGCAGAGCTAGCAGCTCCCACACATGTGGGAGCTAGGTACAGCGTTTATCTCTTTCCACTCTGATCATGAAGTTTTTCCAGCTGTGCTGCTCCCAGTGCCTTTCCTGGGAGCAGCAGACTGGTGCTGCTGGTGCACCTGTGGTATTTCAGTGCCTGCTCCCTGTTTCTTGGCTGAGTTCAGTAAGCTGCGTTGGGTGTCTGCTGGGTCTCAGCCCTCGGCGTTCTGCTCCCTCCGTGCCCGCTCCAGGTGCTGTACAGCACTGCAGCAGCGCAGTGCCGGCTCCAGCAGTGGCAGGAGGCCAGAGCCACCCTAGAGAAGGCCGTTGTGTGGAGACCTGAAGGGAGAACAGCAATCCTGGACCTGGCCCTTGAGCGGGTGCAGGTAAGACCACCCCTGTGGGTTCCTGGGTATGTGCATTGGGCTTAAGTTAAGAAATATGAGATGAGAATGTGCTAATTGCTGTGTGTTTGGGTTTTCCTGTCTACCACCTGCTTGGTGACCTGGTGACAGATTCTAAGCCATTTGCATGCGATGCCTTACCAAACCAGTGCTTCAGCTAAGCAAGTAACTCCATCACCCCCGGGTGCTCCAAAGCCCAGAAACCCCGCGGTGGAGAGTTAGGGGATAACCTCTGGGGTTGGGGAGGTTGGTTCCTCGCCCCGCTGGCCGGGAGCTGAGTTCTGTTCGTGCTTGCACTGTAAAGCAAGTTGCCTTATGCAGTGCTGAAGTGCAGAACCCCTACAACTGCAGATTTGGAGGGTCTCCCTTTTCATGATGCTGACTGACGTTTTTGAGTCTCTTTGGCCTCAGTGACAATTGGTGGAAGCTCAGATATTAATGACAATCTCATTTTGAGCTTAAGAAGAGTGTGAAAGTGTTTCCAGGGTTGGTTCTAAGTAACAGTTTGCTGTCAGACTCTTTTATGATCAGGAACAACTTGCAGATCTCTGATTCACTCTTCCTGGCGGGTTCATTATTTTGCTACCTCCATACTTCCTTGTCTTACTTGTATCCTTTCTAAGAGATGATAACTTTTTTTTAACCTGATCATCTCTTCTGGCATCACATTTGTGCTTTACATTAGTGTATTATTTATATTTGCTATTAGCATGCTACTCAGTAGTTGAACAGAGGAGAAAAAAACATTTGAAGTCAAATAGAAAAACTGCTTAGAAGATTTGTTTAATAAACCTTACTCCACTGCCCTCCCTTCCCACCCATCCCACACCAACAGAGTTCGTCTTTGACTCAGCACTGGGTAGTGGCTGCTGAGCTCTTAATTTGCATGTGCTTGTTGAACCCAAGTGACCTTTTTCAAGTTCACAGCCGTAATTTTTGTCCCAATGTCTTCCAGGAGCTGATCTTGCACACACAGGGAAGCTCTGTTTCCTTTTCACTGCTGTGATGTTTCATTTCATATTAACTGATGTCTTTTCCCTTATCTGCTTTCCCTGCCCTAGGACCGTCTGTTTTTAGAGCCCATGCACGTTCCTTTTGGGGAATTTTTCAGACCACGAAAGAAGGAAGTTGAACAGCTGGATTCAAAAGATTTCCTGGGTAAACCTAAGGTAACAGGCCTGTAATCGTTAAGATTATCAGCAAGCAGATTAAAATCCACCTTCTGGCATCTCCAGCGAGCATTGCTGTTGGCCACTCCACTGATCGCTGTGCTGGTGGAGACCCAAGAGCAGGACTGTCAGGGCTTGCAGCCAGTAAAGGCATCTGGGACACAGAAGCTGAAATTTGTTAGAAGTGCCACCGCTTCTATCAAAAATGCACTTTGGTGCTAAAAAACCTTCCCAGTCGTGGTCACTTTAAACTCTGAGGAAGCTGAGTGGGTACTTAGGGAACCCCATGGTTGTGCTTTTGCTGAGAACGACATTTTCAAGAGGAGCACATTCCTCCAGCGTGCTCCTACCCACTGCTGCATTCCCTGTGGGACAGGCAGGCGCCTGGGAGACACGTGCTTTGTCACGTCCCATAACGCAGGTTGGCAGAGAATTTCTCTGATCCCTGCTGTGACCAGTGCAGTCAGCAAAAGTGCCACAGGCCAGAGAGCTCCCACGTGACTAAAGGGAAGGGAAAGCTATTCATTTGCATACTTTTAAAGAAACTTTGGAAAGATTAAAAACACAGTGACAGTTGAAGCTATTTTGGGAATCCAGCTCTGCTGTTTCCGCTATGTGCGTGGCTCTACTTTATGTCTGACCTTAGGGTGTCAGAAGGAAACAGATCTGAGTAGATAACCTTGCATGAAGTTTGAGAGTCTCTTCGTCCAGCCTGGATTCAGTCATTACTTTGTCCTCCGCAGGTGATCTCGTCCATCATTCCCAACGATGAGTACATTGGCTTCGAGCCGCTCAGGCCTCAGGTGAGCAGGACATGGCTCTGAAAGGAGGAACAGAGCCGTCACGGAGCTCTGGGTAGAGCCTCAGACCCTAGCACCAGCAGGTTAAGAACATACTACTGAAAAAAACAGCACAGTATCAGACCAGATCCACGGGGCCTTCCAAAGCCAGGCAGAAATAAGGGCAGGGGAAGAGCCTTTGTTACTCTGCTCCTGATGGGATAGAGAGGGAGGGGGGAGATAAAAGGTACCTCCTGGTAAGGTGTGGGGCAGCAGACTTCTCTCTGGATAGTGTAGTGTGACAGATGTGGTCAAAAGCAATGACACACCACAGTGTGGTATTCAGAGGGACAGTAAATAAGGTGGCACTGCTGCTGTATAAAGTACTGTTATAAATAGATGCCGTTGTTCCTCCCACAGAAACAGGGCTTTTATGAACCCAGTGCTGATGCTCTGAGGTAAGTGTTCAATTCTACCCTGGTCTATCTCTTCCCTCACTACTTCTGTTCAGAAAGGTCATGTTTTGTTCTCTGATGTCTTTGTCTGAAGACTCTGTGGGATCCACACCCACTTCTCCCCCAGTGTGGAGTGAGTGGCAGACATGCAAAGCCTTGTGTGGCTGCAGAAGACACTGCAGTTCGGTGGCTTCTCTCAGGCAAGAATCCCAGGGCAGTTTGCAGGAGTGGATTCAATAGTCTTGGGAGACAAGCATGGATCATGCTGTGGCTGGGGAATGGAAGCAGAGAGAGGCTGTGGGACCTGCCCAGGTCTGTGGCAGAGGTTGCTCAGCTGTCCCATCCTAGTTCCCAGGACAAGACCTCCATATACTCACTCCCAGCCCTGCTGTGTGGAGCCAAAATCAGCCCTGGTTCAAAAAATGTGAAAGTCGTTTGTTTTGGTGATATTGTACCAACAGCGCTTCAAGGCTGAGTTTAATAATTGTTTTGATATGGAGGATGTTTATTAGTATAATGAAAATGGGACAGTTGCGTTTGGGAAATCAGTGTTTCCCAAGCTCCTTTTGTTCCCATTTGGACCAAAGAGTAGCAACGGAAATCATAATTTCCCAACACTTGAAGCTTTTGGCACGTGCCAGTTTGGATCAGTGCAGTGTTCTGGACCAAAGCCATCCAGCACCAGAACTCCAGGGTTAGCAAAGGTGCTCTCATTCTTTCTTTCCAGAGACAGTGAGTCAGGCTACTACCGCGTTTTGTCCCATTACTACCCTGAGGACTCGGAGCAGTTGGTGGTGAAAGCCAGCAGTCTGGTCTTTGTGCTGACGAGAGGAGCAGACGGCTGGGCTACAGCCATACATGATGGGCAGGTAAGGAGAACGGGTGGGCTTTCCAGCCCGTGCCCACCAGCAGAGACCACAGCCCTGCTTGTGAACAGGAGCTGGCTGCAACCCTCGGAGCACGTCGCTTGGGGACCCACCTGTAGCACCGCAGAGCAGCGGATGAGTTCAGGAGCTCGTTTCCACAGACGAGTCACCAGCCATAGATTTCTCTGACACCTGGCCCCCACCAGCTTCTCCCATTCACCTCTGTAGCTTGACAAGGTCATCTTTCTAGGCACCTGTGCTCTCCACCATGCAGGATCCTATGGTGGAATAGTGCAGGGTAACAGACCTCACCAAGGACAGCCATTTCAAGCGGTGTTTGTCACTGAGAGCCGTAAGGAGTTGAGGAGACAGGGCAGTCCTTATCTGGAGTGTAGTGTCTCAGTTAAGTTCACTTTGGGAAGGTCTTGGGAGGGTTTCAGCGGTGGAGGCAGGTTTTACAAAGGGCTCTAGAGGAGACCTAGGGAATTGAAGCCCAGCAAGCGTGACATCTTTCTGCAGACCAGGGAACTGTAGTGTAAACAGATTGAATAGAAAGAGATGACAACATGGAAAACCTTTTGTTGACAGAAGCCATTTCTCACGTCTGCATAAGTTCTTTGAAAGAGCCAGTGCATACCTGGATTAGGTTGAGCCAGTGAATGTGTTATCTGCCTATATTTCCCAAAAAAGTCAAAAGATGCTTCACAAGGTCACTAAAAAACCAGTGAGGTGTTTGAGGAAGAGAGGCAGTGCTCTGAGGACTGATAACAGGTTAAAATACAGAAATAAAGGGTGGGCATAGATGAACAAGCTTTTCTTTCTTTTTTTTTTTTTAAAGCAAGGATGTCCTCACAGAGAATCTGCTGTGACCTAAGCATTTAGCATATTCCTAAGTGACAGAGTAATAGAGATAGTGATATAGTGCTTGTTAAGGTGGCCGTGTTCCGTGACAGACAAACCCTTCAGCACGGCCCGAAGCACCTGGAGCTAACAGCGAACAGCTACAGAAGTATCTGAATGCGCTGGTTGACTGCTCCGTGAAGTGTCAGATGAAATTTAACATCAAAAAAAGTAAAGTAATAGACACTGGGGGGGGCGGAGCATAATTACTCATAATGATCAACTGAAATTAATAGCTCTATAGCAGTGATTGGCAGAAGACACAGAAATGCTGCTGGACTGGTATCCCTCGACGTCCCTGCGGCTCTCTGCCTCAGCATCCGTTTTAGGAGCAGGGTGTTGGGCGTGGGTGCTGGGTCTGTTACGTCGCAGCCAATCCGTTAGCACCACTGCTGTCAGCAGAAAAAGATGCAAAAGGACCTTTGGATTTTGTTCATCACTTTTCTGAGCGCAACCCATGTGAGCTACTACCCCCGACGCTGGGCCCGCCATGGGCACGTTCGGGTCGCAGCAGGGCGAGCAGGCAGTGGGGGTCTGCACGGGCAGCAGCAGCGCAGAGCGGGGCGAACAGAAGATGGGGCTGGGCGGGCTGGGGCTGCGTCTCCCCCCGCAGCAGCTCCTGTCTCACTCTGCTCTGCCTTGTGTCCCGCAGAAGCTGCGCATTCCGAGCTCTCTCCTGGAGCCTGCCTCAAGCACAGACAAACAGGTGAGCTGACAGCTGTGCAGCCAGGGGTGAGGCAGGAACCTGGAAGTACATTTGGTTCATTTATTTGTAAGATGATCACAGGATAGAACAAATGTGTAAGAGAAACATAGGAGTGTTTCAGCTCAGACACCTGGAGTGAAGACCAAGTGCTCTTGAACTGGAACAACAAACAGTTAAGAGCAGGAAAAATGTTTTGTTTTGGGTTTTTTTTCCTGTACATCAGATCTCTACAGCAAAATCTGTGGTCTTGGGCACATATCCAAGCCACAGCGGCTTGCGTCACAGGCTGGTCTGGGTGGTGGTGTCTCTTATTTGCTGTGGGCTGGTGGAGCACACGAAGATGAACAGCCACAGCTGACGTGCTGTGACTTGTTGAGCCGCTGGAACACAGTGAGGAGATGGAGGGCTTGAGGCGTGTGTTTGTCCAGCCTGCTCCTGCGATGTCTGCAGCCACGAGATGTAGCACAGGAGGAGGTGAGGAGTGCTCACCTGTGCTAGTTCACCAGCAGAGCCAGAGCAGGTTAATCTCCTGCAGTGGGATGGTAACTTCTTAAATGGGCACCGCTTTTTGCCTTGAGGCCATGCGCCTGAGCCCTAAACCCTCACCTTTGGCTTAGGGAAACCTCATCTCCCATCTCCACCACAGGCATATCCACATGTGATCCAAATCATTTTCCATCTGAACTCAGTGTGGAAAGGTGGAACTCAGACCCCTGTTTCCTGTGAGAGATTTTTGAAGCACGCGGTGGTTCTGCTGTTGCTATGACTTTTTTTTTTATATTTTCCCCTCCGAATGAACCACTGGCCATAGCACACACTTGGGCATTTGCTCCATGGATGTCTCACTGTGAAGCAGCCCAAATTCCAAGGTGAGCTGGCAGATGGTGGGGAGAGCCCTCAGCGCAGTGTGAGCAACCTCCCTCTGCTCCAGCACCAACCCAGCAAGGGCCAGGAGGCAGAGGAAACCTCCCCCCAAACCTCGCATCACCCCTGCTATCCACGAGAGCTGCAGAGGCCATTGAGAGCTGGAGCACTCCGCCTCATCCAGCCAGTTAATGAACTGGGCTCACTGGGACTCCCTGGGGCTACACCCAGAGATTTATAACTGGCTGCAGGCTCTGTCCTGCACACCAGCCTTACCCAGGCTCCGGTGTCTTCTGCTCACTCCTTTCTGATGTTGTTCTGTTGCAGAAGATCAGCAATGGGATTCCCCTCCCTCCTGCCCAGGTGCCTCCCAGCCGACTCCCTGTGAAGCAGAAGCCAGGTAGTCCCCTGGGCCAGGGACCTCTGTGGGTGTTACGGGAGGCTGTGCCCAAGCCCCTGCTTCAGGGGTGCGTGGGGAGGCTGGTTGCCCGCTGCAGCCCTGGCTGCCTGCGTGCTAGCGCGTTGCAGAAGGGTTGCCGGGTGCTGCTGCTGAGTGCAGGCGCTGTTCCTCTGCTCTTGTTTTGTGCTGCAGAATCTCCCGGAGGAGAAGATGCCTCTGCGGATGATGCTGGTGCCCAAATGGGCTTCAAGGTAAGGTGTTCCACAAGCCAAAGCTGGCACAGTCTCAAAAGACCAAGGCTGTGAAAAGTGCAAGATTCCTGGCCAGCTCCTCCAAGATTCCTGAGCTGCCCCAAAATCGCTGGGCAAAACCTCTTCCTCTGCCCATTTTCCCGTTCCAAAGAGAGACTCCCATGTGGGCTTTCCTCCACCACTCCCAAGTTTGTGACCATACAATTTTGTGAGGCAGCCCAAGCTGAGGCTCACCAGGGCAGGGCCCTTTTGCACCCCTCCAAGGAGCCAAGAACCCCAGACACAACAACGTTCTCAGGCTTTACAGCCCATTTTGCCAAGGAGCTGCCTTTGAACGACCTGCTGCCCCTTTCCCCCTCCTCCTGTGTGGCCTTTTCTGTCCCTGTCAGTCTGGTACCACAATTCATTCCTATTTGCGTCCTTCTGGGGTGATGTCCTCTGATGCACCTCCATGTCGTTACCAGCCACTGTGTGTGGTGGAGCTGGCATCGCTCCTGTGTCCGCCTGGGGTCAGCACCTCTCTGGCAGTGCCAGCCACAGGTCAGCTCTGCTCCCTTTGGCTTTGTCACCCCTCTTTTGGGGCTTTCGGAGTAATCTTTTTTCAGCTGTACTTCAGACAGAAGGCAGCAGAACATGGGGACCTCTGGCTGGAGGAACTGGGGTCCTGCTCGTACAGGTTTGGGGTTGGGAGGTACCTGTGCGATTGGACCCAGAAACAGGCTGCTTGGGTCATGGGAAGAACATGGGATCCCAGGCTTTGAATTTGTAGTTTCCCCTCTGAAATTCAGATCTGCTTTTTGATGCTGCGCTACCGTTCTGTGGTTCTGCTGAGCCGAGGGGTTGTGCCTGTGTCACCTCTCTTGATATGAGAGTCCTGAATAACCTGACTGTCCACAGTGCCACATCTCTCAGCAGATCCCACCGACCCACGGAGAAGCTTCATCCAGCGCGGAGAGACCTGTTGTGCTGAGAGCGTGTTGCGAGTGCACCGTGGTGGTGAGGGCAGGCGAGGTGCCCTCTCTGCCGGACCTGCGGGCTCTGCTGCGGCAGCGGTTTGGGCAGCAGGCAGAGCGAGGGAAGCTGAGGTACGCTGCGCGCAGCCGGGCCCTCCGGCTCTCAGTGCATGTGTGTGTGATGGGACGGCAGCAGCCATTCCCCTGAGGGTGCAGACCTGCCTCTGGTCTCCTGGGAACGTTTAACTGGAGTCAAAGCACTCTGGTAGAGATTCAGCAGAGGTGTGAGCATGCAGCCTTCCTTGCAGGGCTAACCTGACTATGGCTTTTGGTTTGGAGAACAGTGTGTGGCCATGGGCTTTGGAGGCCCAAGGGGTCTCTCCCAGGAAACTGTACCATGGGAGTCGAGAAATGGGGGAACAGAAGGAAAAGCTCTGTGCAGGTGCAGCTGCTGTATATTGGATTTCCTCCTGCTCAGCTCAGCCTTTGAGATACACTAGGATCAGTGCAGAGCAGTTTGGGAGTTGGCTGTGGGGTGAGTTCTCCCTGCCTGTGACATCCCTGGGGACACACAGTCAGCTTAGTTGGGAGAGTTTAGGATCTTCCTCTCAAGTAAGCGTGCAAGGAGGTGACAGGGTCACTCTCTAGCAGTGCCATTTCTGCCCACGGAGCATGCAAGGTGACAAGCTCATGTCATTGTGCAAGGTGGCAAGCTCAGAGCTGGCTTACAAAGGGACTTTGAAGGTGTTGGAGGGCTAGGCTTGCCTCAGAGCTTGGCTTTAAGTGAGATGATTTGAGCCGTGTTAATGAACCCCTGCAGCTACAGGCATTTGGATGGCAAGGAACTGGCTGCGGTTTCGGAAGAGGAGGGTCTAGGGAAGATGTGGCAGCAGCTGACAGATGGCAAGCTGACGCTCTGCTGCCAGGTACGTGGGCTGTGGCAAGCTTCTCTGCTGGGCTGGGCTCAGATCTCTGCTTTGCCTTGCAACCTCCGTGCTGACTTTCTCCTGCAGGACTCGGACTCCCACGCAGGCAGACCCGTCCTCTACCGGATGCTGGCTCAGCACTCTTACCTTGCGCAGGGACCGGGGGACCTGGAGTTCAGCAGGGGAGACGTGCTGGATATTCTCTCTGAAGGTAGCTCTCCGGTCCTGTCTGCAGGCTGTGCTGGGGCAGGCTTTCGGAGTCTGCTGCAGGGAGGGACTGGGCAGCAGATGGCTTCCCCAGTGCTGTCTCAGGCTCGTACTCCCAGGAGGTGCAGGCTGGCACTGGGTTTTGGCCAGACTTAAAATTCCAGCCATGAAAACTCCTGCTGACCCTACTCATGTGGGCCAGGGCTCATCCTGCTCCTTTGTGTTTTCCCAGTGAACGAGGACTGGCTCGAAGGACGCTGCAATGGCAAGACTGGCATCTTCCCCAAATGCTTCGCCAGCCAGACCGGTTGTGGTGCTGCCTGCCTATAGCGAACGGGAGCCTTTGCCTGCCTGACTGCGCTGTCTCCCAGGGGTGGGAGACGCCAGTCCCAGCTCCTGCGGGCCACAGCCAGCACAGCCAGGAGCTCTGCTGAACCTGGACAGGAGATGTCCCCCACTCCCAGAGCCCATTCCAGCCGTCCCACAGCAGCCTCTGTGAAAAGCAGACTTTTCTACAGCCTGTTCCAAGATCTAGCATTTATACCTCTGTGCTTACGCTGCCAAAGATGCGCCTGTGCAGGGCGGAGAGAAGGGGGAGGGATCTGGTGTTTGGCTACGGGAAATGTCCATGTGGCAACTCAGACCTCAGGGGCCCAGACTGCTGGGTGGGAGGCGGTTCCTCTGCATGGAGGTCTTCACCGCCTCTCCCGTGTTGCTCAAGTTCAGGCTGGAAAGGCTGAGCCTCACTCTGATGAAGCTAAGGACAGTCATCTGTGAGCAGGAGGCCAGATCCCCAGGCCCTTGGGCCACATGTCCTTATCTCCACCGGACAAAGAGATGCTGCTCTTTCGGAAGGGTTTTGTAACTGGTTTGTAGTGGGGTATATGGGATAACACCTTGGGTTAGGACCACCACATGTCATCTTCTACAGCAAATGGATCTGCCAGAGCCTAAGGGGCTCTAAGCATTGCTTGGCCCAGATGTCTTTCATTCTTTTCTGAAGCCCTTAAGTCCTGCCTGGATGTTACTGCTTCAGGCTGTGTGGGCAGGGGTCTCACAGCACAGAGGAGAAGCGGTCGTGGCATCAGCCCTGCTCAGACCAGCCTTGGGCTTTGGCAGAGCCTGGAGGGGCTGGGGAGAGGGCTGGCTGGGCAGCGCGGCGCTGGGCTGGTGGCTGGAGTGGGAAGGACCGAAATGACTGTCTGGTTCCTGCAGCTGAGCTGTGCTGGGCTCTGCTGGTCTAAATAAAACGCTCGAGTGCTTGGAGCTGGAACCTGCCATGGATTTGGTGTCTGACAAAGCTGGGCTATGTAACTTGAATATAAAATAAACCCTGAGCCAGAGTTGGCAGCTCTTAAATCAACTTGCACTTGTATTTTTCTGCTGAGATATGCCAGTAAGTATTTTTAAAGACAGCTGACAGTGTCTTTGGGAATATATTCTGTCACATACTACAGATATCTTGCATATCTTGCACAGGGGCAAGATACAGATAAGGTTGCCCCTCTCCTCGGAGTTTAGGCAGCCACCACTGCTCTCCATCACCAAGTGCCTCCCACGGCTGTCGGGACAGCAGCCCAGCAGCACTGGAAGTGCCAAGGAAACTGCTAGGCTGATCAGTGACTTTCGTATTTGAAAAACAAAAAGGATTTTATTTCCAGTTTGAGTTTATCTGGCTTCATCCAGCCACCAAGTCAGCTTTTGTCAGCCAGATTAAAGGAGTCTTTTCCTCTTGGAAGTACTTGGAGAGCTGAATGTACATGTGTGATCTTCGAGATCTTTACAGAGATGACCCAGTGAGCACTCCTGAGCAATGGAGATGGGTCTAATGCCCGCATTCTTCTTCCCCTTCAACCTTCTTTTGCATCACTTCCCTGCCTGGGGTAGTGGGCAGGATGCCTCTAGCCAGGAGGCTGGAAGCTACTTGGTTTTCCAGAAACATTGCAGGAAAATGGCCACCAGTCCTGCCACTATGGCCAGCACAATGAAGGAGACAGCACCTGCCCACAGGCTGGGCTGGTGCCCCTTGACGTGTTCCAGAGCCTCCGCAGGGATCATGTTGGTGAGGTTCAGCATGAAGCCCAGCGTCCAGCCGATGTCCATGTTTGCTGCCTGAGGTGGGAGAGCAGAGATCATCCAAAAGTGCCTTTCCCAGGAACTGGTGGCTTTGATTCAAGGGACTGACGGGCACCTCTGCCCTGAGCTGCCCCCGCAGTGTTGTCACACTTGGACCTGGCTGTGGTGAACCTGGTCTTGCCACTACCAGTTACACAGAGAGCTTTCCTCTCCCTGCTTCCCAAGGGCTAAAGAGCAGCTGAACATGGATGACTGCTCTGCTCCAGATGTGCCTCTGTGGCCTGCATGTGATTTTGGATCTGGGCTTTCCTCCTCGCCCATGATCCTTTAGATTTTGTCATATTCTGGTTCAAATGGGTTGTGGGGCCACCATCACCTCTCTGATACTCAAGTCAATTTTACCCAACATCAGAGACCAAAGTGGCCAAATCCTGCTCTGCACTTCTGACCTGCTTAAAGTTAGCTGAAGTTCACACCAGAGTAAGTGAGATAAACAAGCTGGCGTTGGACGTTTGGGGGCAGGTAAGAGCAAAACTGTTCTGAGAGCCCTGGGGAGCAGCCATGAGATGGGGACACATTTCTGGCTTGAGGGATTCCAGGGATGCTGCTCCTGACCGTGTCTGCGGGCAAGGGCAAGGACATGGCGTGGTCCCTGCCCACTCCTGCTGCCCCGCGGGGCATTTACCTGCTGGCTGAAGCGGATGCTGCTCCACGTGTGCTCATTGAACTTGTAGCCATCCAGCAGCAGCGTCAAGATGTACATCGCCACGGAGCAGTACGTGTGTAGGTACTCCTTCTGCTGCGGGAAGTTCTCCACCAGCTGTGGGGCCATCGGGGAACACGGTGCAGCAGGGAATGAAACAGATGCTCAGAAACCCTCCCTAGCCCAGGGAACAGCAGGGCGAGTGCTTCCTGGGCAGACATCTGGGACAGGACAAACACAGGGCTCCTTGCTGCCCTTCACGGGGCTGTTACCTCTGTCCAGTTCTTCTTGCAGAAGGTCTGGATCGTGGAGTTGACGTCGCTTAGAGACTGCTGACTGGTCAGGTTCAGGAAGTAGAAGGTGTAGTAGAACCCAGCGAAGGCCTGGGGGATAAAGAGAGATGGTAAGAACTACATCTCCTTCCTCACCCAAGCAAAAGACCCAGGGGTCCCTCTTGCCCGGGGTCAAAGTTCCACATAGTTCCCAGGGTTCTGCATCCAGCACCCACTTGATGGTCTACCAGAAAGTCTTGGAACTGGTGCACAAGCCCTGGGGCTGCTGCTTGCACTCTGAGCTAGCTCAGAGTTGCTCCTGGGGACAAGATCTTCCCATTTCCCTCAGGGAGGGCTGGGACATTGCTGGAGGCAGAAGCCACCTCCCAGTGTAGAAGAGGTTTGCGGATGGGACCAGCTCTGTGGTCCTCTCCCCCACCCCTTCGCACAACCAGCGGCAGAGGAGACTCCCACCCTCTGTCCTCCCCCACCACAGCCGCGGGGACGGAGGCTCCTTACGAAGAACTGTCCCCGCACGGGCGGCTGATAAACCCCGTTGAACCCGCACGTCCTGTTGGCCCCACAGCTGAAGTTGAAGAGTCTCTGGATGGCCATGCTGCACACCACCGGATCCCCTGTCCCCGTCACCGTGAGGACCTGTGCAGGGCTGGGCGTGCTCGGTGCACGGACACAGGGACTGTCGTAGAGCTCTGCCGTGGTGACGTTCTCCTGGTATCCCTCGGGGTAGCAGGGGTGCGATATCTGCTGGGGGGACGGGCTGCCCTGGAGAGAGCGGGAGCCGTTAGCAGG
>Ga0065711_1007179_pt1 | contig 15455 bp, 3 predicted proteins | sample Hoacrofraction12_FD_59098 | JGI IMG/M metagenome (GOLD analysis project Ga0065711, IMG submission 59098) | Hoatzin crop microbial communities from Cojedes, Venezuela - Epithelial fraction 12 v2 (version 2) | ecosystem: Host-associated > Birds > Digestive system > Esophagus > Crop | place... | reverse complement strand
ACCCGCCTGGACAAGGTCCTGTGCAGCCTGCTGTAGGTGACCCTGCTTCGGCAGGAGGGTTGGACTAGATGACCCACAGAGGTCCCTTTCAACCCCTACTATTCTGTGATTCTGTGATTCTGTGATTCCTTCCCCACCTGCCCCTTATGAACAGCCTGTAGCCATTGATACCCATTGATATGCTTTCTCTGTTCTTACAATTCTTCCAGTACAGCCACACTGGCATTCCTGAGACATATTAGGTCTGCTGTCAGTCAGTCAGAAAGTGTGCCCAGAAGACCATCTACATTACGATCAGCATGCAGGCGGCTCATTTAAAGAATAGAGAGAGCAAGTAAGGAACTTGTTTTGAGTTGTGTATTCAGGTTTTAGCACTGGATCTCAGCAATCTGCTGTCTACATGTTTGTGTCATACAGTGGTCAACTTCTTTTACTGTTATGAGTCTATGGCGCAAGGTTTTCATGATCTGTTTTATCAATGGCTGAGAATGGGTGAACAGTTCTTCTGTGATAACTCTGTTACTTTGAAAATCAATCTTGTCAGCATAGGTACTTCAGGATTTTTTTCAGGAAGATGAGGAATGAAATAGAGAGTAGTCTTATGAGGCACTGCGGAAATTAATTAATTCTTTAATGTTTCTACAATGCTTTAGAGAGTAAACTGAGTCATCCTTGATATTAGACAATCGCATGAACCTAGAGAAATATCTTACATGTCATCACTTGAAGCCATTGCTCTACTCCACAGAATTGATTACAATAAAAGCCCCTCAAAAATGCAGACAATTTTCTTAGGACATCAGTCAACAACTTTTCACTTCTTATGAACAAGCCAAACTCCTCAGATTTCTTTGATTTCTTCCAGTCAATTCAGTATGAAACCATGTGCAGTAAAGCTGTGAGAAACAATATCTTCAAGGAAAACAATCACAGATCTGGTTGATGTGCCCTAATGGTCCAAATGTAAATAAGTACTCAGAAGGGGAAATTAGCATAATAGACATGAATTAACTGACTGAGATAAACAAGAAAGTATTTCTGCTTCAAGCTGGATCAAAATAATTCTGCATAAATAGAAAGATATCTTTAAACTCATATATGTCTTTTTAACTTCCTGACTTAATGTTAACTGAAAATGCCACAATACAATATGAAAGGTTATTCTTCCCATATATATTCCCTTGGTTGTAATCTGGGAAAACCAATAATCTAATAAAAAGAGTCTGGTCTGAAAGCTATAGTGCACTTTAACTAACACATGACAGTAAAAGAAAACTAAATAAATTCTTTTCCTTTGAAGTCATCAGGTCATTAGAAAATAGCTATATGCTGCTTATAATACAACGGGCAAAGGGTGTCGGGGGAGGTTTCCCTGCAAACAAACATTTTACAAGTTTCATCCCTGGGCTTGCTCGTTAGGGTTTTTTAATTTGCCTCTCCAAATATTTATGAACAGATTTAGCATTCAGGATTCCATATACTACTTGAAAACATTCAGAGATCCTAAACAACTGCAACCTATTAAGCATTTCTAGAGTTTCCAATGTTGGTGTAGAACAATAGACCTTCAAAACTGATCAGTCATATTCTTTCATGAAAATCATGTATACTGTACAGTTTGACGTTTTGCATAATCATATGCATCAAAGATGTTTGTCTGCTTTCCATGGACCATCGCAAAATGCCAGTTCTCCTTTTTGGCTTCAGAAACAACAGAGAAATGTATTAAAACAAATATTTCTTTGAGCTTGTAAGAATTATAAGAATAATAATGCCAAGTATTATAGCTTCAAATATATGGTATATCAGCACAACTTTGCACCTTTACCCTATTAAGAGTATGTCTGGAATTTTTTAAATTGCAGCACACCAGTTTTGATCTTTGCATCTATCTCAGTATGTTTCTGCATAGTTCAACCAAACGTGCTTTCAGCAATGATTTGTCATTTTATTCTAAATGAATTTGAAATTTTATGTAAATTAATGACACAGTGATTCTTTGAAAATTTTTTGTCCACAAATCTTTTTTTTTTTTTAATCTTTTATTCCATATTTCAGCTGATCAAAGAGATTTCCTTAGACAGGAAAATTTTATAAATAAAACAAGGAAGCACACTGCAAATTTTAAGTAGTTTGGTAGATATGTAGGTAGAATGTAAATTAGCACATTGTCTAGGGTAGTCTACATTGACCTATTTAGCTTTAAAGCAGAGCTGTCAGAGAGTAATAATGGACTATAACTGTTTTCTCTACATCACACTTCACACGTATCATTTACGATGTATTTGTTCTGTATTGGCAGAGGACACAATGCAAAGTATCTGCCTTGTAAAATCTCTGTGTAAGACTAGAAATAACAATAGTGTAAAGTCTGAAGCCCCAAAGAAGCTCAGCATTTTCAAAGTTTCAAGTTAGATATTTTGAGTGTTAAGCAATCAAAAAGTGGTTGTCTTTAGAGCAGGCATTAGCAATTGAAAATCTGTTTGCATGTACCTCATGGGCATTACAATTCCTGAGGAATTGTCTTTAAGAAGGAGGGCTTGGCTAATAATTTGAAAGCTGAGTCTTACCATTCTCCCCTTGCTATCCTAAATACTCCACTTTTGTTCTGTGGCACATGTATTTAGTCAGAGCATGTGATATATATTGGCTTGTGATTATCTGTCTAACTGGTAAACATTACTCACATGCAGAAGAAGGCTTATTCATGCTTTTACCAAACCTGCCTCAGGAGACACAGAAGGTACTGTTAGAATTGACTGGATATTCTTTCTAGAGAAAAGACTAACAGACTTAGAGAAAACACACAGTTTCTCCTCTGAAAATTTTCTAGGATAATCAGAAACTGATAAAGATAGAAACGTCAGTGAGATTTAAGGAGAGGTGGGACTTTTGAATTACTTTGATGGAAAAAGGAAGAGAAAAGCAAACAAACAAGCAAAAAACCAGATTGGGAGTAGTTTATCTGTGCCAGACTGTGCAACAGAAGCACTTAGAAAGGCAGTAAAGGGGAAAAATGGGAATCACTTGCAAGCACAAAAAGTGGGTATCTCTTTCTCATACCAAGTGCTAGAATCAGAATGTTATAGTAACTAAATCCCACTTGAATTTATCTTTCTTTGGTTTAAAGAGGATCATATAACAGTGAACAGAGAGAAAGATATTCATTTTTTTCTGTTATAACCTTTACAAGCTTGAAAGCATTTATGTTTCTGGATGCTGCATTCCCTTTTTTTTTCAATTAGAACAAGGGAAATCATCTACCAAACTACATATTCACATTCTTCTATTGGTGATAGCTATAATTCAAAGTCCAGCCACTTTGTTGTCTCAGTTTCTTTGTTTCTTTAAAAATTCCTTTATTGGTAACAAGTATTATACAGGAAATGGTAAGCAAACTCCTCAGTAGGTTACTGTTTTTAACGTCAGCAGTTACGTTGATGTTTGCTAAAAATGAGTTAAAATTAAGAGTTCAGGTATACAGTGCACTTGTATTTTAATGAGATGATTTGTGTAGACCTGTCATTGAGTGTTAACATTTACAAATTTAATTAATTCAGTCATATAAAACAAATATTAGATAGTTATACTCTAATGAATTTAAACCTAAGTATAAATGCCAGCAGAAAGTTCCAATCATATTTAGTCAGGAATATGCATTAATCTTGCTTAGTTTTGCTCTATATGTTGCACTAGACAAGATCTTCTGGCAAAACTAAAAATAAATGCCTACGTTTGACCTCTGACTCATGCAGTGTGGAAACATACAATATTTATGTTTTAATTCTGCTATTTTTCAGCTGCACCAAATCAAACCATCTGTCCAAAGTCTAAACCAAGTTTGTTTTTCTACTTATATTGAAATGCATTTTTTTAAATTATGTTTTATTATTTTTGTAAGTAAAAAGTTCAGAAATATTTGCATATATCCAAACAGGAATAGCCCAACATCCAATTAACAATAAAATATGTATTGAGTAGGAAAAATCAATATTGATCTGCAAAATACCATGCTAATTCTTTCTCACAGTAAGCATCCTTTCTCTCCAATCAACTGATTTTCTTTGACAAAGGGAATGGGAAGAGGAAAGTGCTCAAATGAAATAGAAGTGAATGTTGTTTGCAAAGAAGAAATGTATGTTCCAATGGCAAATACTTCTTGCCAGATTTCCCTACAACTTTCCAGTTTTTATGCTTCACTGCAAACAAAAAATAAAGCAGATCCTGAAAATCACATTTGAAAAAACTATCACAGATGGCAATGCTTATTTGTATACTCACTAGATAATGCTCACAATATCATATATTTGCATTTATTTTCACTCAGAAGTTGCCTCGCGGTCATTTTCATCCCAATAGGCAGGTCTCTTCTACAGCAAAACGGGAGATGGTGGCAAGAGGACTTAAGAGGTGTTAAGATGTGACTGGTGATGCAGAATGATACTATTCCAGTAGGTCCGCTGGAAAGACATATTTGCAGAGCAGATAGATTTGCAAGAAGACCCTGACGGCTGATCTCCTATGACTTAAGGCTGTTCAGAAGACCAGTGAAGAATGGACTTCCCCACTCTTTGGGCCTCTGTGTCCATGTTCTCAAAGGTGGCTCTTACCTCGAGGGGCTTGGCCTTGTCAGGAAGAGGTAGGTTCCTGTATCTCCACCTGCTTGCTCCTCTCTTGCACTCAAAATGGCATATCCCAGTCAAGCAGCAGTCCCTTTCCACTGCCCCATGCAAATGTAGCAGATGGTCTTCACATCCATAAGGACTAACGTCAGCTTTACAGAAAACCTTTGAAATTACTTTAGCCAAATACATGCCCCCCAAAATTTTGAGCAGTATCACTGCTCAGACAGTTCTGCTATTTTTCTTCCTTCTGTCAGTATTACTTCACACTCCAGACATGCTAAGTCCAAAATACCTACACAGGAGCTTAAGAATTTCTTATATCTCCACAAGACACTAAGATGAAATGTAGATGTTTTCAAATCTGACATCCATATCTGAGTTAATCACCTTAGCCTTTATAATCGGTGAGTGGGTAGGGTAGGAATTTTTGGGGCATGGTTCATCTCCTCCCAAAGTATAATTTTGTCAAATGATTGATGCCCTAAATGTCCTTATCAGTCTCCTGAAGACCATGGCATGACTAGATGAGATTACAGATGTCTGAAGCTAGGTGAGATGAATCCCACCCATAGTGATGTATTAGACAAACAAATGCTATGCAAATATCCCAAAACACATCAAATTGATGACTGCTGTAGTTTTATATCAAACATCCCACTGAAGTACCCTTTTCTTTATGTGTTATTGTCAAAATGAAGTCATGAAGACCAATAATGAACAGCTGGAAAAGTGCGTGTTACATAAAGGTGAAGAACATCTGGAGCGTTCTACAGAGGATTCAATAGAGGCTTGATAGAGCTGAATGTAATTCAACCAATTAGAATTGCTAACAGCAAAATAAAAAAAAAGAGAGGAAAAAAGGGCAAAGTAAAAGAAAGCTGCCAAATTCCAGACTATTTATTCTGTGGTTGAGAAACCCTGAAAACTCAGTTACCTTGCATTAAAGTTGCAATACCATCTGATATTTCTGTGACAATAGACTTAATGATTAGCAATATTGAAGATCCAATGCCTGAAATGATATTGATAAAAAATTTAAGTCAAATATACATTTAAAATAACATGCTGAAAAGAACACATGACCAAAATCATTTTTTCAGGACATTCAAGAGTATGTTTTGGAATAACCATTTGCAAGCATAGCACCAAACGCATACAGATTTTCTGGTTTGTTGAAAGATGTGTTTCTGGGAGGAAACTGGTAGAAATATTTAGTCATTTTGGCGTACACTGATGTTATGTGAGTAAGCATTACCTTTTTGCTTTATTTTTGTTTATGACTTGAAAATGAAAATTGAACAGCAGCTAAAAATTCTCCACGACAAGTACAATACCTGGGGTTCAAAGCCACCCTTTTCCAGAAAATACCTACTGTAAGTTATATATTTATTAATAGTGTTCCTATCACATTAATACTTTAAGGTGAGCCAGAGAGGTATTATGATATTGTAAAATTTTAATCCTAATAAATGTGCCTATGGTAATAAAATACATATAAGTTATTGCTTTTATGACTTTGAAGCTGATTTATGTTATGTTGTAACCCCTTGCAGAGGAGGATGTCTTGCTGTACCTTAGAAATGTGTATATTGCAGACTGCTATATTTCTTTGCACCATTCTAAACATAACAAACAGTTAAATGGTTATGCAGAATTTTTAGAAAAACTAACATTGAAATAGAATGGCATATCAAGTATTAGATGTAATTACCTTTTTAAAAAAGTATTTGCTCTATTTTCATTTCTTAACCTCTACATATTTCAAACATTTTCAGATCCTCAACAGGCTATCATAATCAGCAAAACCACCACCAGGGACTGCTGAAGGGCAGACTTTGGCCTGTTCAGGGCACTGGTTGAGAGGGTCCCCTGGGAGAGAGTCCTGACGGGCAAAGGGGTTCAGGAAGGCTGGACATTCTTCAAGGAGGAAGTCTTAAAGGCACAGGAGCAGGCTGTCTCCATGTGCTGCAAGACGAACCGGCGGGGAAGATGACCGGCCTGGCTGAACACGGAGCTCTTGCTGGGACTCGGGGAAAAAAAGGAGGTGTACCACCTATGGAAGAAAGGGCATGGGGCTCAAGAGGAGTACAGGAGTCTCATTAGGTCATGCAGAGAAGAAATTAGAAAGGAAAAAGCCCAGCTAGAACTCAGGCTGGCCACTGTTGTAAGGGACAACAAAAATGTTTTTACAAATATGTCAGCAACAAAAAGAGGGCCAAGGAGAGTCTCCATCCCTTATTGGATGCGAGGGGGAATATTCTCAACAAGGACGAGGAAAAGGCTGAGGTACTTAATGCCTTCTTCGCCTCTGTCTTTAATAGTCAGACTGATTATTCCCAGGGTAGTCAGCCCCCAGTGCTTCAAGACAGTGAAAGAGAGCGGAACAAACCTCCCATAATCCAGGAGGAAGCAGTTAACCACCTGCTATGCCACCTGGATACTTACAAGTCTATGAGGCCAGATGGGATCCACCCAAGAGTGCCAAGGGAACTGGCAGAGGAGGTGGCCAGTCTCCATCGTCTATCAGCAGTCCTGGCTAACAGGCGAGGTCCCAGATGGCTGGAGGATAGCCGGTGTAACACCCATCTACAAGTAGGATGGAAGGAGAATCCTGGGAACTACAGGCCTGTGAGCCTGACCTTGGTGCCAGGCAACATTATGGGGCAATTCATCCTCAGTGCGCTCACCGGGCATGTGAAGGACAACCAGGGAATCAGGCCCAGCCAGCATGGATTCATGAAAAGCAGGCCCTCCTTGACCAACCTCATCTCCTTCTATGACCAGGTGACCCACCTAGAGGACAAGGGAAAGGCTCTGGATGTTCATAGACTCGTAGAATCATAGAATGCTAAGGGGTGGAAGGGACCTTGAAGGTCGTCTAGTTCCAACCCCCCTGCCATGAGCAGGGACATCTTCAACTAGACCAGATTGCTCAGAGCTCCATCCAACCTGGCCTTGAACACTTCCAGGGAGGGGCCATCCACAGATTCTCTGGGCAACCTGTTCCAGTGTTTCACCACCCTCATGGTGAATATCTGTTGTCTACCTGGATTTTAGTAAGTGCCTTTGACACTGTTCCGCACAGCATCCTCCTGGAGAAACTAGCTGGCCATGGTTTGGATGAGTGTACTCTTCCCTGGAAAAAGAACTGGCTGAATGGCCAAGCACAGAGAGTGGTGGTGAATGGAGTTAAAACCAGCTGGCAGCTGGTCATGAGTGGTGGTCCCCAGGGCTCAGTTTTGGGTCTGGTCTTGTTTAACATCTTTATCAATGATCTGGATGAGGGAATTGAGTCCTCCCTCAGTAAGTTTGCAGATGACACCAAGCTGGGTGGGAGCGTCTATCTGCTTGAGGGTAGTAAGGCTCTGCAGAGGGATCTGAACAGGTTGGATCGATGGGCTGAGGCCAACTGTTTGAGGTTCAACAAGGCCAAATGCCAGGTCCTGCACTTGGGTCACAACAATCCCTTGCAACACTACAGACCTGGGGAGGAGTGGATGGAAAACTGCCCGGCAGAAAAGGACCTGGGGGTGCTGGTTGACAGCCAGCTGAACATGAGCCAGCAGTGCGCCCAGGTGGCCAAGAAGGCCGACAGCATCCTGGATTCTACCAGGAATAGTGTGGCCAGCAGGAGCAGGGAGGTGATCGTGCCTCTGTACTCGGCACTGGTGATGCTGCACCTCGAGTACTGTGTTAAATTTTGGGCCCCTCACTACAAGACAGACATTGAGGTGCTGGAGCGTGTCCAGAGAAGGGCAACGAGGCTGGTGAGAGGTCTAGAGAACAAGTCTTATGAGGAGCAGCTGAGGGATCTGTGGTTATTTAGTCTGGAGAAGAGGAGGCTGAGGGGAGACCTTGTTGCTCTCTACAACTACCTGAAAGGAGGTTGTAGTGAGGCAGGTGTTGGTCTCTTCTCCCAAGTAACTAGTGATAGGACGAGAGGCAATGGCCTCAAGTTGCATCAGAGGAGGTTTAGATTGGATATTAGGAAAAATTTCTTTACTGAAAGAGTTGTGAAGCATTGGAATAGGCTGCCCATGGAGGTGGTTGAGTCACCATCCCTGGAGGTGTTCAAAACAACGTGTAGATGTGGCACTTCGGGATATAGTTTAGTAGGCATGGTGGTGTTGGGTTGGTGGTTGGACTTGATGATCCTAGAGGTCTTTTCCAACCTACAATTCGATGATTGTATGAATGGCCTTTTGGAGAAGCCTATATGTCTTCACTGATTATTCTAAGTCCGCGAGGTTACATACCTGGGTGCTGTTTGACAAATGGTCCCATTTCCTAGAATTAAAAAGATTGCCACATTCTTGGGACATCCATGAGCCTGTAGCTACTCATTTCAAGGGAGAAAAACACTGTTGCAGAGATGGCAGACTGATAAAAACCCATAAAGCCTGGTTTTCAGCAGTGCTGAAGGCTTCTCAGCAGCACTACAAACACAACAAGTTGGGTACAAACTGCATCTTTGCCTCTTCAGTCTCTTGAACACTGTATGCAAACAATACTGGAAAATTACATAATGAAGCTTATGCCAATTTGTCCAGAGCAGATTTTTCCCAGCTAAGAGAACTACATGCACCTACAACCCAGATATTTGTTCTGTACTGCATCTTTGCCACCTTCACTGGTCTAAAACAAGTCAATCCACTGTATCGCTTGATTATTAATAAAGATTCTGCAGACTAGAGTAGGCTAGAGATAAGCAGTTACGTAGGCAATTTGGTTTTTTTAGAGTGAAATCTTAATACTGTACATGTTTAGACAGCGTTGCCATTGGATTAAGTGCCACAGGCATTCTCACCAACTTCCATATTCCTTATGCTCCTTCCTTAATGGAGTTAGGTAGATAAGTGGTGTCATCACTTCTACTTGGCTTATTGCCTTGTTTCAGGTCAGGAGGATGAGTAAAGCTGAGGTGTGCAAGGGAAAGACCCAGCACCACAGTCTGTAGCTGACACCTTACAACCAGACAAAATCCTAGCAGCAAATCCTAGGAAAACATATGCACAGTGAGCAAAACAAAACATCACAACAATAATCATGCAATGTAAGTTCCCTAATCTTTGGGTCAGAGCATTTTCCTTTCCCTATTTTAAGGGTCCTTTAAGTTCCTCCTTTGATTTATTTACTACTCTTCTGTTATTTGATCAATAAATATGCCCTTGTAAACGTTGAGTATTTCTACTCTGCAGTCTTAGCTGTCAGCAACAGTTGCCTACATTAGGTACAATAAAAATTTTTTGCCTAGGGAATTTCAAAGTTGTATGTTTTCTGTACATTTTTCTCTGTGGCTTGGTAAATAATTGTAAAACACAGGTACCTCTCCTTTACATGTTTTATCTTTTTTTTCCTAGAAAATCAGTATTTATAGTCCAGATTCGTGAAAAATCCCCCAGATATCAGATGTGAGTATTGTTTCAGATTTAAGTCACGACCTTCCCTTTTTTAGGATCAGTTAGGTAGATTATCCAACAAGTACTATAGCTCTAACACTACAGTCATGGTGCAAATATTTCTCAGAGGCTTATATTGACTATACCTTGAGAGAAAACCACTGCTACCTCCCACATTATTTTTATTATGCTCAGCATCTATTCATGTGCTGGTCTAATTATTTATAAATGAGATAGCTATACAAGCTATTCAAACAGTCGTAAAGAGACAAAAGTCATTGTGCGCTGTTAAACAGTGTTAAATCTTGCTACATGAGTAACAAAAGCACAGAGTTTGTACCTTTCTTTGTGCAGTATACTTCACTATACAGCAATAACCTAGATCTCTTCATGACCATGAAAAATGAGAAATTTAAAGGCTATCGAACATCAAAAATTGTCTCCACATGCCACCACATTTATATCCTGGACGGGTGTTTTTCATTATTATCATGCACTGATAAAATTCTCAATATTCAGTGATCGTAGTCCATATTTCTCTTTGATTGTGATGACGATGCAGTGTTTATACAATGGGTGACACCAGGAAACCAAGCCAGGTCAGAATCTCATTTCCCAGATACTCTACTAAGAGTACTCCACATTTTTCCTCCCATTCAGTTAGCTACCTTGGTTTGTTTTCAATATGCATCATCTCTGTTCTCTCTCGCACACTCTGGACATCCCTCCTGAGCTAGACGACCTCTGTGGGTGTATTTTATCTTCATTAAGTATATCATGTGCAGTTAATTTGATCTAAACCTGAATGATTTAGTCAAAGCTGAAGAATTTGGATAAGCCTAACGTTAAAATGCACCCACTTATCCTGCTGAGCACCCCACCAAGCCCTCAGCATCCTGCTGAGTGAAGTCTGCTGCTGCCTGCTCTTGCCTTTCCTGAGCAGTTCACATGACAAACCATGGGCGCCTTGGCAGGAGAGGGGAGCAGAGGCTAGCTCTTTATCCACTCTAAATGGTTGCTTAGTTCATTTATGGTCATCCTCTGGAAAGGAAACACTGCTCAGTTTGAGCAAGGACATTGGAATCCATGCTGTACTCCCAGTAAGCCTGCTCTCAAGGTGCTGTAAAGGAGAACGTGGCAAATAGTTACACCGTTTGATGGAGCAACTCACCTTTAACCCTGGTTGAAATACTAGAACCCCTTTTTAATGTACTGTTTTAAAATCTTTCACTCGTATCTGCATTTCCCTCCTTCTTGCTGTCACAGAAAGGACCTACATAGACCTTCGAAGTTAAAAACTCTACTTGTCCTATGCAAAAGCTCAGAAAAACTTCAGTGATAACTATCTTATGTTTATTGGTCCTGTGATCACTGAAGCCTGTTTTGCTATCCAAGCCCAGTGGACAGCAAAAGAACTGAGGGACATTGACCACCTGATACCATGACTCTGAGTAGCTTTTATTGTCGATCCTGTGTATAGTCCTCAGGTAGCAGGAGTAGCAGGACTAGTGCTTGATGAAGCCCCACGTATCTGCCCATCTATATGCCCACAGGCATGGTATACATGTATTTCAGAGACCTTTCAGCAAGCCTACTCAATAAAATTTCAATCCATTCCAAGTTTATAAGGGTTCAATCAGGCAGATGTTAATCAGTGAACTATGCACAAAAAAGCGAGCAGCCTTTTCCACCGTCTCCAAGATACTTGCCATAGAATCTATTATTCCAGTACCACAATTGAAAAAGGGCTTAGGTTTCAATTGAATCTCTTTTGTGGTCTCAAAGAAATTAGGGCTCCTCTAGGCTGATACTTACTCTAATGAACCTGAATGCTGTGAAACCCTCCTTTTCCACCCCCAAAAAGGCTTCTCTGACCATAAACAAGACTGTATCTCTGGAGGATTTCCTATGCTCTATTGATCTAAAGATATGCTTTATAGTCTCTCAAGAATGGTATTTGTCTTTATATCAAGTTCAGAACCAGTAAAATTGCCCTGGACAATTTTATTAAGCTGATAGAGAAGGGAACTGCTCATTTTAGGAAGAGAGAAAGACCTTTGATTTGTTGGTCAGTTAATCAGAGGCTTTTTATTTATTTCCTGTGAAACTGTCTTTTCTTCAGGAATCAGAAAGAATTTCAGATAATCTGAGAGCTGTCTTGCTTTCCGACATGTATAAGATAAGAGAATCCAAGCAGTTAATTCTGTACAGGTTTCTGTANTTNAAAAAAAAAAAAAAAGCCTTTATATTTTGTACCTAATCTAACTCCCATTAATGGCAATAGAAAACTTGTTATTAACTTTAATGGAACTCAAGGAAAGCCACATTCCTGGTGAGGGTTTACAAAGAACTTTGATTTCTGAAGACTTGCATACTCGCATTCTTTAGAGGCAGACAGGTAAATTCTGGAGTTACACACCACCTGTCTGTATATACACAGAAATCCAAGTTGATGAGTGTTTATCTATGTGTGCTAAGCAGAACCCATAAAATGACGAGTGATGTTTCAACATGTATGCAATCTAAATTAGTCAGGTAAGGGAACAGAACAGAGAGAGAAGGAGTAGGATGTGAAGAGAGCACAGAGAAAGGCAATAGAAGCCAGGGGAACATTCCATTCTTTTGTAAATGTAATTAAAGATTACCTCTCACTGTTTCAGTGCAGGTGATAGAACTACTGATAGATATTACTAAGATATTCAAAACAAGTGGCATGCAACCATAGGTGAAGCCTTAGCTTGACTAAGTTTGTTGTAGTTATCGACTCAGTTGCAAGGTTGAAAGTACACTCAAGATGTTGCTTAGTTGAAAAAGGTAATATATGGGGTAGAACTCCAAACACACCAGGAAGAGATTGGCAGACTCACAGATGTACATGAAATCCAAGAATTTGATGTATTTTAAAGTCACTATTTGAAAGATATATAGAGATCTTCTACTGAGGATGAATTGATATAATTCCACTAGGACCTAAACTACTGGAGTATAGAGTGCAGAGGCAAAATAGTAATGTGCAAAAGAAGGAAAGAAACAAAATTACTTTGGAAATGGGGGTCAACTACATAAAGAAAGTACAGGTAGAGGAGTAGTCCTACTTGCAACTGTATTTTACCAGTGTATTGTCATGACCATCACAAAAATTAAGCAACAAAGTTCATTTGAAATGCAGAAATTGTCCTTTGCTTTAATTTCTTCACTGTCCTCCTCCTGTGGCTGACACGACTTCCTGTAGGGATGGGGAAGAGTAGAAGGTCTTAAATTCTTGAGTCTTAACTCTTGAACTTTGGTTTCTTCAAAATATATTTTGCTTTCTGACATGTCTAAAGTGAGAAAATCCAGGATGTTTATTTCATATAGGCTTTTGGTGTTTAGTCTTTAAAAAATTAAAAACAAACTGGAAAAAATCATGTGGTCTATCCAAAAATTTTGGAAATGGCTTGGATATGATTTTGATTTCTGTATTTTAACTCTTTGGCTTTTTTTAAAAAAAAAGATGCTTTTAAAAGATGTTCCAGCCATGACTAGTGCTTACCTTTGGGTATCAAAGTGTTTTCCACATTGGTTTATTGGATTACATGTCAGTTCTCATCACAGACCCTTCCAGCAGCCAGTCTTTAGACGGAAAGCCCAGGATCCAGCCAGTGGGGCACTGACACCACTTCATCCCAGTCATAGCAGACATTCAGAGACTCAGAGGTGGAATGGAATTGCTTACCATAGGTGGTTTGTTCATGTGGTATTAAGAGTTTAAATCACTGCAAGGCAAAACACAATTTATATAACCTTTCTCTGAGTGTCTGTGAAGCCAAGAGGATGGTTAAATACTGAGTAAAGTGAGCAGTGCCGTATTTTAATGACCATCTGAGGTCTCAAGTTAATGCTCTGAGTTTCTAGAGAACCAAGAGAACTTTGACAGTCAAAAAATCTAGGTTGGTAATCCCTTGAGTGTTAATGCTGTGCTTAATGAGTTCATACAACTTTCCTTGATAATGGGGGAGGAAAATGGAGATTTCCTTTGTTTTTTATGTTTCATTTTTTCCTTGTTTTTCATTGTATCCATGAGTTGATGTGTTTTGCTGATGACATTCCTTTTTTCTCTTGTGAGAAAAGGACCTATAAACTGTCTTTGTTTACTTTGATTCAAGCAAACAAGTCATTGCTGTCTTTCACTTGATGGGATATAGCATTGCCATCTACTTGACCCAACTAAATTAAAAAAACAATAATCTATGAAGGTAATTTAGTACTGTTTCAGGACACTTGGCACAGAAGGGGATTGAGTTGCACTTTAAATTTGGAGCCTTACAGATGTATTATTCAGAATGCATTAAAAAACACCAAATAAACTTAGGAGAAATAAAGTAGCAGGCTCAGCTCTGTGTTTCTGAAATCAGAGCACAAGGGTGGCTGTGGCTGATGATTGCTAAAATGTTAAATCATTCCAACATTCCGATTGTGATCTTACCGGACAGAAAACAGGAAAGCTTTATACTGTAAGAGTTTTAGAATTTCTGCTTGAAGAGTACAAACAGAAACACTGTAAATTAGATGGCAAAGCTTGACTAAAGGTGACTTTTGGTTGAAGGATGCTGCAGGCCATGGTTGGTTCGCTTTGTTCTTGGGCCATGTTTGATGTTACTTGTCAAGTCTCAGACACAGAGAATTGGGGAGGGGAAGGAGACAGAGAGAAAGAGATAGCTGCAATTAAAAATAGGTATTTTCTAAACTGTAGACTTTTATTTTTATAGCTGGTATATTCCTCAGTTCAGACCTTTCCCTGGGTGAAAGCAGTTGATTATTTCTTATATGGTTTAGCCTTTGTCAGGAGGGCTATTTTAACTGCAAAGAGAAATATGTGAAACTGTCAGCCACAGACCTTTAATTCCCAGGCTTATTTTTGTAAACAATGATGCCATTTTTTTATGGCACACTCCCTTTCAGGGAGATACAAAGATCAAACGTGAATGTTTCATTTTCCATAACTCTTCCAGACAAACGTAGCTCTTCCAGAAAAACAATAATAAAAACCCCGAAGAGGTAAACAACGTTCACAGAGGGAATATAGCTTAAGCAATTCACACAGTATACAAACATATAGTGGTACAAAACCTGCAACATGAGTTTTTTGTTACAGTTTAACAGTGTTTCCTCAAATCTTCAAAGCTTGCTTGATGGTTTGCTGAAGTAATTGAACCACTCTTGAGTTGTTTTATATAGGACATCTTATCTTTCTTTCATTACCCAGTCTGTGGCTTCTTTTCTATTCCCATGAAATCCATGTACACACTTTAGAAGCCCTCCTGAACAAGCTTGCTTCTAACTTTCACAGAGCCCTTAGCACAATTTGAATACGAAAGAGATACTGAATAAAAAGCTTTAATCTCTTGTCTGCTATTCTTCTTTCTTGCCTCTTCATCTCCCCCCCCCCCCC
>Ga0065711_1007178_pt1 | contig 15455 bp, 7 predicted proteins | sample Hoacrofraction12_FD_59098 | JGI IMG/M metagenome (GOLD analysis project Ga0065711, IMG submission 59098) | Hoatzin crop microbial communities from Cojedes, Venezuela - Epithelial fraction 12 v2 (version 2) | ecosystem: Host-associated > Birds > Digestive system > Esophagus > Crop | place... | reverse complement strand
AAGGGAAGGGAAGGGAAGGGAAGGGAAGGGAAGGGAAGGGAAGGGAAGGGAAGGGAAGGGAAGGGAAATGCTGTGTTTCAAATTACAATGTATTTTATTTCAAATTCAGACACTGGTGGTGAGAGATCTCTTAACCCTCGAGGACACTGGGTATACCAGCTCATGCCTTCTGGCTTAACTCACACAGCAGCCTGTACAGAATGACTTATTCTTTTTTAACAAACAGAACTGTCTCAGAGACAGAATACTTTTCCTGCAAGTGTTTGCCCTTTTCATGTAATATTTACTTAGAGCCACCTAATGGGAAATGTCACGGAGGTTTTGAGTATCTTCTGAAGAATGGACACATTAAGATACTAAAACTGCATGCTGTCAAAAACTATCTTAAGTGGTCTGGTTCATCAAGTAATACAGTAAGTAAAATTGAATTTAGAGGACTTTTTATGTTAAAATGAACAAGGAAAGACTTTAATACCTGTGATACATTTGGCTTTTTTTTTTGAGGAAGGACAGTCTCCTAGTTCTTGAAGTTTATTAAAGCTTTAAGCTGTCAGGTTATTACTGTCAGTTTCAAGAAAGGAAAGAGCTACTGATGTAAAATTAATTTATTGAATAGAATTGTTTTGCCCCAGGGGAATAACATCACCATTTAATTTAATTTCCCCATCATATTGTCTCATTTGCAGAGGAAGAAAATAACTTTCCTTTTTAACAGAGCAAAGTACGTTATGCTGAATGGTAAATTTGTCCTTATAGTTTTTCCTTCTTCTAGATTATCCATTGCATAAGAATATTTCAGACTTCTTGTGGCTTCTACTCACTGCCTTTTTTCGAAAGTACTGAATTGGATAAGTCCTCTCAAAGGTCTGGTCCTGAGCTTCTTGGCTAATGGATGTACTTCTACTGACTCTTTTTAGTTTGGATCAAGCCAAAGGGCATGAGAAAATCTGTTTGGTCAAAGTACTGTCTCGTACATTTTAGGCAGTCAAATTGTATGCACCTCCTCAGAAAACATAGAGTTGTTACTGTCTTTACTCAATTTATTGAAAGAAAAATGCTTTGCATTTCAGTTAACTGCCTCTATGAGGAGTAAAGCCATGGAAATAATTTAGGGCAGATTTTGGTTGAGCAACTTATTTGCATTGTTCCAGTCTTCTCAATTCCTTCCTTCTTTCTGATAGTATCACTGTGCCTTGCAGAGGTTATTACAAGCAGAACACGACGGCTGTGATGTACTACAGTCTCTTCAGTAGTTACAATTCACAGAGAAAGGAGAAAGCAGCATAAGGGGACATTTGCAATATAGTCCTGTGTACACTGTGAACCTGACAAGTTTTGTTATAGAAGTTCACATTCTTGCTTTGGTATCTGACCCAAACCAACTTCAAAGCTAGAGTGATAGTTGTCAGAAAATCTTTTACCATAGATCCAAAGGGATGAAGAGTTTTAGGTATCTGCTGCAGCATGCTGCGTGGCTGCAGAGGGTTACAGCAAAGTTAAGGTGAAGCACCAAGAGCCAAGACAAATTAAACCTGCCTTAACACTTGAACTTTAAGAGAATTCAGTCACGGTACAGTCAAAAGCTAATATACTATAATCTACTTAGAGGACTAATTGCTGTACAGACTTTGAGTGCCTAATAGCTACCGATTCAAATATACTCATGATAGAACTCGCTGGCCTGCAAATGCGTGTGGTGAGACAGGGAAAGGCCCCTGTGCTCTGAAGTGTTCCTTCCCACACGCTCCCTCAACTAGAGTTTAGACGTGAGGAGAGATAAACTAAGGGGAGTTAGGACCTGGGAGATATGCTTGTGTCGGTCAGGGAAGTTGAGAGCAAACACAGGAGTCCTTTTGGGAATCTGGTTCCCCGTAACAAAGGTAACTGCATTACCTTTCAGTGATGGTGATAACAAGCAGAGGTCAACCTCTCTCTGAAGAGTGGCTGCCAAAGGAAATATCTCTCTTTTGGAAAAAAAGAAGCTTTAGAAATCTTTAGGGAAAAACAGAGAAACAGCCCTTGCCATTTAATTTGCTCCTGTTTGTTAGCTCTCTATTTTGGTTATTTCAAGTAACAAGCAGAAAGGCTGTGATTACAGTCTGTCAGTATAATCATTCTTTTTTCAAAATCCACACCAAAAAATAGAGACTTCTTGAGAAGTTTGGGTCTGTTGTTGGTTGGGGTTTTTTTTTGACAACCAGCCTCTGGTGTTTATTAGTGGTAGAACTGGAGTCCATGTACTGAGCCAGTCATAAACTCTTTATTTGTGTTTGTTAGAGATCATGTAAATTTCTGCCAGGTTTATCTCCTGTCACGCAAACAGGAACTATTGCCAGCAAACCTCTTAATTTCTTTAAGTTGTTTCTTTGTTTTTAACAACATCCTACTTTTTACTAAGGCAAATCAGACTCTTGCGAGGCCCCCCAAGAGGATCAGCATCAGGAGCCAGCACTTCCGCTGGGGGAAGGTGCGGTGCATCCCTGAGACCTTGGCTGTTCAGCTGGACATGGAGTAGCCCTGACAGCCTGTGTGTGGAAGGACAGCTTTGCCCTAAGCAGCATTAAAGGAATGGCCTCCATCTTGGCTGACATCGGGGGCCTTCAGAGGTAAAAGCTTGCGAACAATGTTTTCAGAAGCACCTAAATAAATTGCGGGACAGTTTTTGAGCAGTGTCTAAGAAAAAAGCTAAAGGATCAGAATTTGTGGGTTGGCATTATATGTATTCCATTTGGTTGAACACAGAAAGGGTGCATGTCACAGCCAGCGGCAGGGTACAGCTTATAGTAAAGCTTATGTCACTCTTCAGGAAGGGCAAGAAGGATGACCCAGGGCCAGTCACCTCAATCCTGGGGAAGGTGATGCAGCAGCTAATTCTGGAAACCGTTTTGAGGCACGTGAAGGACAAGAAGGTGATTGGGAGTAGTGAGCATAGATTTACAAAGAGGAAATCATGCCTGACAGACTTGATAGCCTTCTACAATTAGTTGGCTTAGTGGATTAGGATAGAGCAAATTATATTGCCTGTTTTTACTTCAGCAAGGCTTTTGACACTGTCTCCAATAACACCCTCATAGACAAACTGATGAAGTGTGATCTAGATAAGGGGACAGTGAGGCAGACAGAAAGCTGACTGAAAGGCTGGGCTCAAAGGCTTCTGGTCATCACCACAAAGCCCAGATGGAGATCAGTCACTAGAATTTATGTATTCCAATATCTGATACTGATTGAATACTGATTAAGGCCAATACTGATTAAAATCTTCACTAATGACCCTGGATAATGGGACAGAGAGAACCCTCAGCAAATTTGCAGATGATTCAAAACTGGGAACACTGGCTGATACACTGGATGGCTGTTCTGCCATTCAGAAGGACTTGGGCGGGCTGAAGAAGTGGGCTGACAAAGATCTCATGAAGTTCAACAGGGAATATCATAGAATCATAGAATGGTTTGGGTTGGAAGGGACCTCAAAGATCATCTAGTTCCAATCTTCCACTAGAGCTGGTTGCTCAAAGCCCCATCCAGCCTGGCCTTGAACAGTTCCAGGGATGAGGCATCCACAACTTCTGTGGGCAAACTATTCCAGTGCCTCACCACCCTCCTTGTAAAGAATTTCTTTCTTATATCTAATCTAAATCTGCCATCTTTCAGTTTAAAGACATTGCCCCTTGTCTCTGTGCCCTTGTCAAAAGTCCGTCTCCAGCTTTCTTGTAGGCCCCCTTTGGGTACTGGAAGGCTGCTATAAGGAGTCCATGGAGGCTTCTCTTCTCCAGGCTGAACAGCCCCAACTCTCTCAGCCTTTCCTCATAGGAGATGTTCCAGCCTTCTGATCATCTTCATGGCCTTCTTCCAGGTTTGCTCCAGCAGGTCCATGTCCTTCTTATTTTGGGGGCCCCAGAGCTGGATGCAGGACTCCAGGTAGGGCTTTCACAAGAGCAGAGTAGAAGGGCAGAATCACCTCCCTTAACCTGCTGGCCATTCTTCTTTTGATGTAGCCCACGATACTGTTGGCCTTCTGGGCTGCAACCACACATTGCCGGCTCATGTTGAGCTTCTTATCAACCAGTATCCCCAAGTCCTTCTTCTCACAGCCACTCTCAATCTATTCTCTAGGCCAAAGCCTGCTTTCCTGAAGTCTAGGGTAGTAAGCTTGCTGTGTGCTCTCCTTGTTTCCCTAAGGATTGTGAACTCCACCATTTCATGGTCACTGCAGCCAAGACTGCCTTTGAGTTTCACATTCCTCACCAGCCCCTCCTTGCTGATAAGAACAAGGTCCTGCATAGCAGCTCTCCTCATTGGCTTCTCTGTCACTTGGAGAAGGAAGTTATCATCAGCATATTCCAGGAACCTCCTGGATTCCTCATGCCCTGCTGCGTTGTCCCTCCAACAGATATCAGGGTGGTTGAAGTTCCCCATGAAGACCAGGGCTTGTGAACGTGAGGCTGCTCCTACCTGTTGTCTATAGAGAGCCTCACCTGCTACGCCCTCCTGGTTGGGTGACCTGTAGCAGATCCCCACTACAATGTCACCTGTCCCTGCCCTGCCTTTAATCCTGAAGGTCAGCTCCTCATCCATCCCCAGGCAGACCTCCGTGCACTCCAGCTGGTCATTGACATAAAGGGTGACACCCCTGCCTCGTCTCCCCTGCCTGTCCTTCCTAAAGAGCCTGTATCCTACTATTCCAACATTACAGTCACAGGAGCATTCCCACCACATCATTCCACTGCAGGCATGTGCACGTCTCTAACTCCTCATGCTTATTCCCCATGCTGCGAATGTTTCCATAGAGGCATTTAAGTTGGGCCCCCAATGGAGCTGACTTACTGGCTGGAGTCACTGGAATTCATTTGTGCTGTTCTTCAGGTGCTCTCCTCCTGACCTCTGATCCTTCTGCAGGCTCCGGGCATTTATTGCTGGCATAGGCATCAGGACTGCAAGGTTGTGCACCTGGAGAGGGGTCATACCATTTGGAAAGCAGCTTTGTAGAAGAAGACTTGGAGGTCCTTGTGGACAACAAGTTGAACATGATCCAGCAATACACTCTTGCATCAAAGAGGGCCAACAACCTCATGGGCTGCGGTATTGTCAGCAGGTCGAGGGCAGTGATCCTTCCCCTCTACTCAGCCCTGGTGAGACACATCATGAGCACTGGGCCCAGGTCTGGGGTCCCCAGTACACGAGAGACAGGGAAATATCGCAGTACACCCAGACAAGGGCCAATGAAGCACTGAAAAGACAGGAGCATGTGACATACAAGGAAAGGTTGAGAGAGCTGAACTTGTTCATCACGGAGAAGAGAAGGCTCAGGGGGATATGATCGGTATGTAGAAATATGTGATGGGAAGACGTAAGAAGGCAAAGCCAGACTCTCCTCAGTGGTATCCAGTAACAGAACGAGAATCAGTGGGCATAGATTGAAAGATGGGAAATTCAATTTAGACAAAAAATATATATATATATATATATATTGTCAGGGTGACTGAGCACAGTAACAGGTTTACCAGAGAGGCTGCAAAGTCTCCATCCTTGGAGATATTCAAAATCTGACAGGAGACAGCTCTGAGAAACCTGCTGAAGGTGACGCTGCTTTGAGCAGGAAGGTGGGCAAGAGATCTCCAGAGGTCTATTCCCATCTCAGTCAATTTATTGTTGCTCTCTCCCAGATACCTCATTTGTCTTTAGCAACCTGAATTTCTTAAGCTTATGAGTAAATGCAACAGAGAAGGCATACATGGCTGTCTCTCAAATGATATTGATAATGCGGTAATAACTACAGAGTTTGTTTTATTCCTTGGTCCCCCAGTTGCAGACTGAAACTTCTCTGTATAGGTACTAAAAATAATGGGAGATATTGAACAGCTCCTGTCAGTGTAAAAATACAACCATCACCACTGACAAGGTTTCTCAAGAATCTTTGGCTACAATATGCAGATACTTCTTGTATAACCTTCTGTCTGCCCTCTCACGGGTGGTGGATGCTTCTTCTCTCAGCAGCCACCCTTTGTACATACATGGGCACCTTGTGTCCATGGAAGCATCCATTGTCTCTAAGTGGTTTGAATATAGAATGTGCTTGAAGAAGTAAGAGTATAGAGAAGAGAACCTGCAGTTTCTATTCAGCAATAAAGCAAAGCTCTGTCACCTGTGCGGCAAAGTAAACTTCTCAACAAAGTAAAAAGAGGACCTTCAAAGCAGTTATTAGCATCTGAAATAGGAAGGAGCAAAGCTCTGGAGCTCTACAAGTGAAAGTATCTCCTAGAAATGTACTTCAGGAAAAGAGAATCAGAATCTTGAACTGGTAAATATCAAAGCTCAATATTTAACACAACGGGGAGTGGGGGGAAGCCAATACAACATATTTCAAAAAGTTAAGCTGAAAATTTTAGAGGGATAGATGGTGGGAGTTCATACCCATTTGGAGACAGCAGGGAAAATTAGCTCCAAAAGTACAGTGGGGCTAGTTACTGGTTATTGCTGAAACAAAGTGACTCTTAAGCAGCACTAAGAGCTTCAGTTAAAAATTTCATTGTGTTGAAATGGACATCTAAAGCTTCAGAGAAATTGGGTTCAGGTAAATGGAGAGGTTCCCAGCTGCATTCACTGGCAGATCACCAGCGTCAGAAAGAAGGGAAAGATTACCATTTGTACATTGCATTAAATTGCATAATGTCAAATTGTCCTGATCTTATCCCAAAAGAAAGATGTTGAAGAGACCCAGAGTGAGGCTTTTATCATGGCATCTAGTTTAAGGAGTAAAGATATGATTCATAGTGAACAGAAAGGTGGGGGAAAGGTAATGCATTATGCATTTAATATGGAGATTGCTAGCCCACTGAGGTGACGTTAGTCATATACATCAACAAAATTATGCATGCACCTTGCCCAGTTGTGTGGAGTGAAATTTATTCTAGAAATATTATCGGATAAGATTGCACGCTGCAACATATACTTCTGTAAAGGCTTTGCTTTGCATGGGGAAAGACCTCTACATTCTGTAGGATGTAGAGTTCTGCTCACTGATGGAGTTGCCATTGAAATTGCTATTTAATTTTTGGTTACTTATTTATTTTTCAGTCAAGGTGGCTGTCTCAGTAGAGACTTTTTTTCTTTGTGCTAATCTAAATAAATAAATGCAACTACTTTCTGTGCAGCTGCTTTAAAAATTACAGGGATGTTAGTGTAACTCACTATATGAGACACCATTTTCTTAGGTAAAGCAAGAGCTGGATTATATAGGAAAAGCTTATGTCAGTAAAGATCCAGAGAAAATAGAAATTATTTGCTCTTGGTCTGTTATTCTTGCTCTTCTTTTTCTCTCCTGGAAGAATGATTAGATTGTCTTGGTAGCACTCGTTTAGCACTGTAATGTAACATGTAAGATCTGCTCTGCAGTATCTCCATTTTCCTAATTCACTAATCTGTGAGGATAAAATGCTATGATTAAACTATTTTCATCTCTTCTCTAAAGAAAAAAATGTCAGTGGACTGATCTGGAAGTATCCTGTATTTCTGTGATGGAAAATGTGAACAATATAGTAACACAACTGTGGTTGTTTTTTTCCTCTGTTACAACTTACACGTACTTTTGAATCAGGCAGGACTGAACTGAACCTTTTCTATTTCTCAGGCAAAATCAGTTTTATTTGTCTACTTACTAAACAAAGCAAAGAAAATGTCTGACTTTTTATGCTTCCTTGTCTAAGGAGCAAAGGACAGTACAGATACAGTCAGTGAGGCATCCCAGTAGGTCTAATTTGCACCCTTCACCACAACAGAGCCAAGAAGTGCTATTCACTTTGTTCAGAACCAGTATGGATACCAAATCAAAACAGCAGTGTTACCTTGCATCTCCACATTTTCCAGCTCTGCATCCCCCCTGCACTCCCAACATTAGAGGAATAGGCACATACCTATTGGAGAAAATGGATGACTGTGAAGCAATCTTTTGCTCAACTTACACTCCCCTTGCAGATGCAACATGTGTGCAAATATATGTGCTTTCAATTAAGAACAGCTTTAGCTTTATAAGCCTGGAGTGCTCTCATGCTAAACCCAGCGTGGGATACACAGAACAGTACTCTGCCCTAACAAGACGTGAACCTGCAAAGCACCTTGGCATGCCCGTGGGTCTAAAACAAGTTTCACTCATCATAACTGTCTTGTACGGCCAAAATAAGGCTATGTCTTTCTAATATTTGTGAATTTATGTATAAATCTGGGTGAGTTTATTCATGTGGGTATGTTCAGAGAAAATACTATAATGACAGTAAATCTGCTCTCTCAGGCAGGATAATCTTCGGGATTTTTAAAAATTTTCCAGCTTGTGTCTTGTAATTATTATCATACAGTTGAGGAGCCAGTAGTTCCCAGTGGTGGGGTTTGTGAGCATTTGGCGGCAACTGCTTCCATTTTTGCTAAGAGGTTAACAAAGAATTCCTTCCAGAGTCTGGAGCTGCCATTGCACCTTGGCCAAATATTAAATCACAGAAAAGTTAATGTGCAATAGTCACCTTCACTGTATCAGATGTTTTTCACATATTTTTCCCTTTATTCAAAAGCATTATTATTTCAGTGCCTAGGGCATTAAATTACTGTGTTAGTTCTTTTCTTAATTTGTATGGATTTGATATAGTATCTAGTTTTAATTATCAGAAGTCTTATTTAATTTTGACTTCATTAAAAATTACATATGGAATTGTACACATACTCATCTCTTCTACATGTGAGAAGATGCAATATTCTGTTAGCTGGAAATAGTCAATTAAAATGTTCAGTGCACAAACACAAAAATGTTTTCCCTTATCAAAGATAATACAGAAGAAGGATGGTCTTGTGGTTAAAATGTTCAGTACATAAATACAAAACACTGCTTCTCAACAAATATAATAGGGAAACCTTATGATTAAACAGAGGGAGGCAAGCCATCGCAGCTGCATTCCTGGCTCTGCTAGAAACTTCTAATATGGCTTGTGGCAAGCTACGTGAAGAAGATTTTCAAGCAGAGGTGATACAAGTGCCATGCTGGGAACATGAATGCTATTATTTTCTAGAAACAGAAGAGCATGAGGAAATTTTCGACACCACTCTGCTGGATTTCTGAGCATTCATTGCTGTCTTGGTGCACTGATGTCACCTGTATGGCGGCTCAGGGGCTTTTGGGAAGGTAGCAGGTAGTTCCCTGTTGATAGACATACATATTCCTCCACACTGCTTAGGACATCTGAGTGCTAAGGGAGCTGGGCTTGGTCTTTGTGGTCCTTGAGATAAAAAAGAAGTTCTGTCAATAGTTGCTGAGCTAATGGCTTCACATGACAATAATTTGCTATTGCCTGCACTGTTGACCGCAATAACCCTGCTCTCTCCCCTTGCTCCCTGAGACACCCCTGCCTTCCACACACACGTGCACACAGCTTTCTCTTAGGTCCCAAGGAGCTGCAAGGTATTTCAGCACCCTCCGTTTTCCCTGGTGAGAGGCAGCATGTACCACTCCTGGATCCCAGATTTGTGGGGCAGGAAGCCACATGGAACAGTAAGAACTGAGCCCAGTTGTCTGGGTTCCTCCTGCTTCCCCACTGCTGATTTTCACTGGACTCAGAAGAATATAAAGTCTTTTAGCATTACTGGGGGCAATGCAGAGGCAGGCAGACAGACAGTGTCTTTTTTTCCAGTGTCTATGCACATGCTGAACTGCATTTACTTGATGTGTTGTTTGTCTGCACTTAATTGTATAGACCTTCCAAATATGAACACAGGTATCTCCAGGGCTGAACTCTTTCACGCTGTGGTTCTGGTTCGTGTGAAATAAGAATAAACACAGGAATAAAAGGTTAAACTGAGGACTTTGGTGCCCTTCTGTTTCTTGATGTTAGAGTTTAAGTGGGGCATAAGCAATGAAGTGGTCAAATGCGCAAAGTGATTTTTTTCTCATGTAGAAGCTACCGTTATTTTTTTAGAAAAATGTATAGGCAAAAAGGTAATTCCAGATCAGCTTAAACACCTCTAATCCCAACCAAAGGGTTTGGATAGTGATCCCATGTTGACATTGATCAGCCAAACTTCAGGCACCCAAGTCCTTTACTGGACCTAGCGATACATCCCAGACATTTGATCTTGTCTGTCCATGATGGTACGGCAATGTTGTAGCTGGACTAGTCTCACCCCCAAGTGAAACTGCCAGTCTTAGACATCTACAATAGGTTCCTTCATGGAGAAGGACCTGGCATCAGTCTGCCTGCAGATTCACATACTGCCTATTCTATAGTTTGATTTAGCTTCACCTTTTTTTTTAAGTACAATAATTTAGGTGTTAGTTACTTTTGATAAAAATAAGCCTGAGTGTCCAGAAAACAAAACTGTATATTTTAGTTATTTCTTCCAAACTCTTTTTTTAGTAATTGGTTACCATCATGTGGGGATGCACAGACATGTAGGACAAGCCCTCAGAAATGCATACGCAGGCGCTCCGCTCTCTCTCAATGTGACTGCTTTTGTTAGCTGTGAGAGGAACTGTAAAAAAAGGACAGTACATTAGGAAAATGATTGCTTTAGCACATTTTGACATTGCCAATAAGAATGCCAGGCTTTATAAAAAACTGCAAACTCTGCATCATTGCAGCTGGATGAACATGAAACAGCACCAGGGGACAGACATAGCTATGTTAAGACAACTTCAGGTTTGTGATCTGCGTACCAGCAGGAAAAGTAATGAGAAATAAGTCTGACTTTTTTTCAGGGAAGAGGAAACTGACTGAACAATGTTTTCTAGGACCAAAACTGTTCAAGAACTTACATTGAATTCAAAGAGTAATTTTGTCAAAAGAAAAGAGCTTTTCTTTTTTTTTTTTTTCAGAACTGCTGAAAGATTGCATATTTTTCATAGCAATGTGTTTCAGCTACTCCTTTTGGAATAGTATTTGTCATTTCAAAGTTGACCTTAAGAAGGGAAAAAAAAAAAATACAAAGGACTTTGAAACTGAACAACAAGTCAAAATATTGAATTTTAGACCAGATGACATTTTTTGGCAAATCCCAAATTATTCTTTTATATCCCCAAAGGAAATCTGGTTTGGTTTGTTCAAACTAATTGCTTTTTCCCTTCTGCTTTTTGCCAGTTTCATAAATATTTTTTTTTTCTTTCAGCTTTATCGTGGACCTTTTTGACAAGGGGGACACGGATTTTCAAAATTTTCTTTGATTGATAGGAAATAAGGATCTAAATCTGATATGCTGACTGTCACATTCATTTCTCTGCCTTAAGAATAACTAAAAGCTTTAAAATTTGCCAGTTAGCAATTGTAGAAGTCTCCTTAACTATAGCTGCCATTTATCTAGGATAAAGCTTGTTAGTTTTTTATATTGATCAAGTATAGGCTGGAAACTAAACACCAGCTTTTAAAATGTGTTCATCCTTCTAACCCTGCCCATGACACTAATTAAAATTACTACAGGAAATACTGCATGTTTGAACAGGCAGATTAAGATAAGTGGAACACACTTTTTTCCTAATCGTTGAGCGCTCTTTCTAATACAACCAAATCCTTAGCAATTCTTATAACCTTTCTAAGGGTAGGCAGAAACATTGCAAAAGAGCAGTGTTAGAGATCTCTTTCCAGAAGAACAGTTTCTTTCCATGCTACATGCACAGTGTTTTATCCCTAAATCAATGTTTTCCCTATATGTGTTATATACTTTACCCTATCAGCTGTACCTCATGGTCTGTTCCTTGGTTAGTACCATACTTATGTGACATTGACTGAACCATGTTGCTGAAGAACTTTAAAAACATTTTGGAGAAGACACTTGTGTTTAGGAGTACCTGAGTGCAAAAAAATCTCTGTTAGCTACATTTCAGCTAATACATAAACGCACTCCAAGGTTAATTGCTCTGATTACTGCATTAATCAGAAATATGTGAATCTTCTTAGAGTAAAGCAAACTATTATATGTATACTCTCTTCTTTTCTCCAAGTCCCAAATACTCTATCATCTGTCACAGAGATTTACAAAGATTTAGTAACTTCTCTCGAAGGTATAACTATTTTTTATTTTATACCCATTATTGCAAAGAGCTTGCCATACACAACAAATATCAGTGCAGCCAATAAAGACTGTTTACAGATGATAAAAGTACAAGAAATTCCTTGCTAATACCGGAACTGTCATTTTGTCAGCTTGGTGAATCTAAACTTCAAATCTAATTCTAATAAAATGTAGATTTAGTTATTTTTTTGTACTATCCTACAGATTCTTTCACATATGATCAGATTCTTTCACGATATGATCTTTCACAATTGTGATCAGCTGCGCAGAGTCTAGTTGGAGGCCTGTAGCTAGTGATGTTCCCTAGGTGTCGGTACTGGTCCCAGTCTTGTTCAATGACCTGGATGAAGGCACAGAGTGTACCCTCAGCAAGTTCGCTGAGAGTTGGGCACAGAGGAACCTGATGAAGTTCAGCAAGGGCAAGTGCAGGGTCCTGCACTTGGGGAAGAACCAACCCCATGCACCAGTACAGGCTCAGGGCGGACCTGCTGCAGAGCAGCTCTGCGGAGAGGGATCTGGGAGTGGTGGCGGACAAAAAGCTAACCATGAGCCAGCAGTGTGCCCATGTTACCAAGAAGGCCAATGGTATCCTGGGGTGCACTAAGAAGAGTGTGGCCAGTAGGACGAGGGAGGTTCTCCTTCCCCTCTGCTCTGCCCTAGTGAGGCCACATCTGGAGTACTGTGTCCAGTTCTGGGCTCCCCAGCTCAAGAAAGATGAGGAGCTACTGGAGAGAGTCCAGTGAAGAGCTACGAGGATGATGAGGGGACTGGAGCACCTCTCCTACGAGGAAAGGCTGAGGGAGCTGGGCTTGTTTAGCCTGGAGAAGGCTGCGAGGGGACCTTATAAATGCCTATAAATGTCTTAAGGGTGGGTGTCAAGAGGATGGGGCCAGACTCTTTTCAGTGGTGCCCAGCGACAGGACAAGGGGCAATGGGCACAAACAGAAGCATAGGAAGTTCCGTCTGAACATGAGGAAGAACTTCTTTACTTTGAGGGTGACGGAGCACTGGAACAGGGTGCCCAGAGGGGTTGTGGAATCTTCTTCTCTGGAGGTATTCAAAACCAGCCTGGACAAGGTCCTGTGGAACCTGCTTTAAGTAACCCTGCTTCAGCAGGGAGGTTGGACTAGATGACCCACAGAGGTCCCTTCCAACCCCTACCATTCTGTGATTCTGTGATTCTGTAATACTGAAACCTCAGTAAACAACAAAGTAGTGCTAAAATTCTGTCTATTAATTAAGACACAATAAATTCCTCATAGTAAATAGTGCTTCTCTTCCAGTATTAAGCTGTATATACCAGCAGCTGAGCTGTGCTGTGTGAGGAGGTTGTTTGAAGCGTGATCTGGATGAAGAAGGTATTCTTTTCAGAGAGTAGCTGTGTTCTATGTAACAGTTCCTTTAGTATTAACTTGCTTTTTCTTTTCCTTATCAGGGCATTGTACTGTCTTTAGTGTATTTCAAATCTCAGCACTACAGGAAAGCTACAAATTTTGTCTGGCTTTTTTTCTGAGAAAAACATAAACTTCCTGATGGAAGTCTGAGGCTGAAAAGAAGAGGCAGAAGTCCTTGTGTTAAAGACACTGTTATCCTTATACTTCACACAGGTTATCATTCCCTAAAGCACAGGCTAGAGTTTTCTATCCAGTTAGATATAGGTTTTTCATTAAAAAAAAAAAAAAGAACAAATGACATTTAAATAGAAAGGTAACAGTCTCTTAGAGGACCTGGCTGCAGTCAATGCCTTAAATCTCTTTTTTCTCTGCATTCGTAACTCCTTCCACTGCTAGTGAATGAAGACCACTAAAACTGAACACAGCTATTCTTGTGGCATAATTCTTCTGACATGAGAAGAAATTGAATGCTGAGGTTGAAGGGAGTGTCTATGAAGCACCTTCCTTTACAAGACGTCCGGCTGTTTACAACAACTCTATGACCTTGAGGGTAGGCACTAGATACTCCAAGTCTTCCTACGTGTAAAATAAGGGCGTACTTTCTGTACCTCAGAGGCTTACCATAGTATCTTATTGATCAATGAGGTGCGCTGAAATATTTTCTGAGATGCCAGGAAGTTGTATTACTGCCTTCCTGTTGTTATAGTGGAGCTAGCTATCTTACGTGACACAACTCAACAACTCCATTGTGTAACTAACTAGGTTCTCTAGGATCCAGCAAGGGTTGTTCACCTGTTTATAACTTAAACACTAAGTTTCACTCCATCAATGTCTGTCACTTCCAAGGAAAAATGGCAAAGATGAGCAGAAAATAGTATGCTGTGCTCTATGGTCTGACAACAGGTTAAGGAGTAGTAATGCATAAACGTAAAAAATCAGCTTCATTCATTGGTTTAAAGAAATCTTCACAATCAGAAGTGAAATTTTGAATATGCTGGGGTTAGGGACACATCTTTTAGAGACTACGGTGAAGCAGGGTCGCCTTTAAGCAAACAGTCTCATTGACTGTCAAGTTGAGGGCAGAAACTCAAGGGAAGATTTTTCAGTTTCATCCCTTGCTTTGTGTATTTTTTTTTCCAGGCAGTGACATACTCCCAAAACAGAGGCCAGGAATGGACATGGCACAAACCCCAGGGAGATGAAGTCTGCTGGACTTGTGCTGGAAAAGCAACAGGGGTATGAGAGTTCAGAATTAAGGAGCAGGATGGGCATAAAGAGACAATAATTCTATGCGGGATGAAGATGAGGAGCAATCCTGTGTGAGGAAGTGGCATAGAAAAAAGAGAGTAATTGCAAGGAACAAAAGATTTGTGATCACTTTCCTTTTCATTAGCTTTGAAAGGCTGGAACATTGATTAAAAAATTTCAAATCTGAGTTAGATTGACTTGTCTTTCTGTGTTTGTGATACAGTTGGATAGTCTCTGGTGAGTGATGAATATTTGGCTTATGTTAGGGTAGGAGGCTAGAAAGCTTCTGTGTCAGCATCTCCTGAGCCAAGGAGATCCTTCTACATCTTACGTAGCCTGCTTAGATTACTTCCTAATTCTGCCTGGATTAGACTAAAGATATAGTTTGTGTGCAAGGTCATGTAACACTTCAGTGACTGGCTACAGAGTAAGAAATGGAAAAGCTTAGTTTAAACCTAGGATTCTGCCACACAGTAGTTAAATAAAGAAACAGTGAAATGCAGATAGGGGAAACCTGATGCAAGCGTGAGAAAATGTGACATGCAGCTCACTTTCTTGTGCCTGGAAGGGATTACAAAACAGCACTTACAGAAGTTATTTAACCTGTCCTAGAGGTATTAATAGGATATTTATAATTTTTTAGGAAACTTTTATGACTATATTTATATAAAACACTGCTAGAATGATTTAAAACTTAAACTTTAAAACTCCCTTCCCTTCCCTTCCCTTCCCTTCCCTTCCCTTCCCTTCCCTTCCCTTCCCTTCCCTTCCCTT
>Ga0065711_1042330_pt1 | contig 15456 bp, 9 predicted proteins | sample Hoacrofraction12_FD_59098 | JGI IMG/M metagenome (GOLD analysis project Ga0065711, IMG submission 59098) | Hoatzin crop microbial communities from Cojedes, Venezuela - Epithelial fraction 12 v2 (version 2) | ecosystem: Host-associated > Birds > Digestive system > Esophagus > Crop | place... | reverse complement strand
CCCTGCCGGCGCGCGGCGGCCGCCCGCCCCGCCACCGCGGTCCCGCAAGGCGCGCGCAGCTGGGGGCGGCGAGGAGGCCTGGGGAGGTGGAACCCCCCTCTGAGAAATGAAGGCGGCTCTGGAACGGGCGCCGAACGGGACGGGGCGGATGCGTCTGGAGAAGAAGGGAAAAAGGGGAAAAAAAAAAAAACAAAACAGCAAAAAAACCCCACCTTGACCTGAAAGGGGTAAAAACAAAAAAAAAAACAGAACAAAACCCCACTTGACCTAACGGCAATTTCTGTCCTTCTGCCATTCTGTCCTCCGCTTCCTCCACTCTGCCCTTTTTACCGTGCCTGAAGTCCCCACAATCCTCTCGCTTACAAAGCTCTGAAGCCTCCGGTGCCTGTTTTACCCACGACCCGCGAAGGTATTTGAGGTCGATGATCAGAACAGACCGGAACTGATCGCTACACAGGGCGATAACTTACTGGCTGGGTGACAGCAGATCGCGTATTTCCCAGCGAAGGGGTAGCTGCAGGGTGCAGGTACAGGGAACGGCCTCACACAACAGCTTAGGAAGCGCAGACCTGCAGAGCAGCTCGGTTTAGGGACCCAGACCGCTTGTTTTGAGTGGCCCGGATAAACATTCGTGTGAAAACAGAAAACGCCATTCTATCTTCTCAAAATACAGAGCCGTTTGTCAAGACCATTTTATGCATAGCTTACACGCATACAAAAATCTAGATGAGCAGTAATGAAAGACCGGATTCAAAACAAACATTTTTAAATTGGGCCTAGGAACTGGCAGGGATGTTGAGTTCCTAAGATTAGATGGCAACGACTTCTGTAAACAAGGAGCATGAGAAGAGAAAGTCCTAACCCTGCAGGACTCCAGTAGCTCAGAGACCCTCCATAGCGTAAGGTGTAGAGTGTGCGATGGCTAGGCCTGAGAGCACGGTGAAATGGTTTAGCATAGATAAGAATCAAGCTGAGATGATGCCTCCAGGAATTCGAACTTGCTTTCTTTTGATGCTTTAAATCAACATAGTTTAAAATGTGTATCTATGCAGTGGCAAAGTTGTACATAAAATGAATGCAAGCTCTCTGTGCTGTCAGCAAAACCAAGGTGCTGATTCCTTAACAAGAGCCAAAGCTTCCACAAGCGTTACTCCCGCAGCCTGTCTGCTGATTTGTTACGTGGCAGGCAAACTCTGCACCCACTTAAACACACCAGCACTGAACGAAGGAAGGCTCACTTCAAAAACACCTCCTCTTTAAACTGACTCAAATGTAGTTGGTCCGCGTAAAAAAGGTTGTCGACATGGTGGAAAATTCCTCATAGCAGGGCAGCTCTGACTGTGCATGGCAGCAGAGAGCTCTCTGCGTGGCCACTCCTCACAATGTTGTTGAGGACTTTGGCATTCGCACGTTGTGGAGGGGACTGGATATTTTTTTCTTGAATCTACTGCAGACAGAACGCGGGAAGATAACAAACCTTCATATCACAGCTGATCGACCCAAAAGAAATCATCCAGTCAGTGAGTGCTCTGCAGTCCACTCAAAAACACCCTACTCATCACAGATTACCTCCATATTAAGCTAATTGTGAGAAAAGAGAAGCAATGGCACCATGGTTAATGATAAAGACAAACCTGATCTCTTCACCAGGGAGAGCAGGCACTGGCCAGCACACACTCTCATCTGGGGTATTTTTGAGTCAGATTTGCCTATACCAGCAGACCAGTAAAATGATTCTGCTGTTAGAACAGTACGAACATAAGCCCCAAATAAAGCTAGAGAAATAGCCACAACGTTGAGACACAACACTCCTCGCTCCTCGGAAAGAGCACTGGTAGTGCACCAAGCACTATGTTGCACTTGCAGTTTACATGGGATAATCCCAGAAATTTCTACTAAGTCAAAAACAGAGAAATTTTACAGCTTCTGTCTTACTGTCACCAAGTACTCTGTAAGAACTCACGCTCCTTGGCCCAGTTTCTTTTCCTTCCAATCTCATTTTTCAAGTGGAACTCCTTCCCTGGTAAGCATTCATTTAAATAGTCACAGTATAAGCCATGGCCTCTGAACGGGCAATTTCATCCATCTCCCTCCTGCGCAGTGCCTCTCTTTTGCGTATCCCTGTCCCTGTAGGCTATAATGCAACTCGTTCTAATGGATTCAGCTCAAAATGCTGCTCCCATTTGGCAGGGAGCAAGTTCTTACAGAACCCAAAAGCCACACAGCATGTTTTCCAAACAGAAGTGATATGCTGAGAGGGCTTGGTTCGAGGTTCAAGCCTTAACACTATTCTAGGTAAGCTCTACTGTGCAGCTGAATGTGGAAGTAAGCTGAGCTAGGAAAGAGTTAAATGGTCAGGCTGAAATGTTATTTAAATACCATGAATTAAAAGCTCCAGCCTAGCTGCAAAGAGTAAAAAAGGGCACAAGCTTGGCAATGTTCCTAAGGCAGTAAAAGCAATGTTTAGAGAGAAAGAAATCTTTGTCTGAATGCAAAAAGGAAACACAAATTGGCAAAATGGAGCAAGGAAAATGTATCTGGGTGACAGCAAACTGACAGAATACAAATTTCCCTCAGTACAAGGGGAATCTCCATGAATTCCAGCATGGTCACTGTCAAAGATCTCACAATATAGTCAAGGTGAAGCCCCATCAATTTCATACCCTATTTTTAAAACTGCATTTTGTCTGTAATTGTTTCTGTTGCATCTCACTCTCCTCTGTTTCCCACTCTGAGGGAGGAAGGTCAGTCACTTCTTCCTCACTCATCTGTGTTATAACAAATGCTGTCTGAGAACTCAGACTCTCTCCCCTTGGCACCAATGTAGCTTTTGCTGATGATTTCAGTAAAATGGGAACATGGACACCAGCCTCCCTGGAAAATCTGCAACAAGTGGAAAGGAACCTGAACCTCTTGCCTCTTCAAAGGAAACCATTAGCCGGAGTAGCGAGATTACGCTGAGTTGCTGTGATTGCTGACTGTGTTTGAGATGGATCAGCTTCCTGATTTGGGACAACGGTTACCCTTTGTTTCTTGTTTCGATGGGTTAGTTTTCTGTGGAGTCATCTGCCCGATCAGGTGCCGCTTGTGGTCTCAGGACATCTCAATCCCACCTCAGGGAAGCAGTGTGTGAGCGCAGGGCTGCGGGGAGCAGGCCCATGCCATACCCAAGTTAGGTGTACCATGAAATTGCCCCATGAGAAAAGTATATGATCAGAAGCCTCAGCGCCACGAAGGACTAAGATGAGAGTTTCTACAGTGCGCAATTAATAAGATTACTGAGCATCCCTTCTCCTAAATGTCAAGCCTCCCATGGAAAACTGGCTGGGGGGAATTAATTCAATTTCCTGGATGTTTGTATTGCTTCAGGGTGCATTCATCCTCCCACCTCATCCTGGCAGTGAGAAAGTCTCCACTGAAGGCTGTGGAGGAGGTATGTGTGCTGCCCTGGAGCTGCAAAGTCCTTTAAACCTGCTAGACTGGGTAGACTGGGCAGGGAGGCAAGGTGAGCCCCACCACATTCAGCGCGGTGGCTGGCCTGATGATCTGACTCCACAAACCCCACCAAAAGGTTGCTCTGTCCACATTTCTTCAGTGGGTTTACTCTGCCCGCCACGTCTTTGCCACCCAACTCACAGTGTCACTGGCAGGGCAGGACGAATGGACTGACAATAACTGAGCTACAGCAAATGTCATCACTTCCCACAGCCCCTTCCCCTCTGTGCCAGGAACTCAGAGCTTCAGCCCAATGGGGGGGAAAACGGACGTTCCTCACCCAAAGAGAATACAGCCAAAACATGTCATGGCACTTCTAATGAAATCCTACTTAAAATGATTGCCTCTGTGTAGAATTGCCTGTAGGAAAAACCCCAGAATAACTCAGTGAACATCTAGTTCAGTTCACCATTGTTGTCTGTGACCAATGACAAACACATCCGAGAAAAGGCCACCACTGACATAAATTCCTGCAATCACATGAACAAGTAGAAATATCTTCCTGACTGTACCTGGGATTTGGCCAATGATACATTAATAGCCTTTGTAATTTTTTTTTGTACATAGTGTAAGCGCAGAGGCACTCTACACTGAAATAATTAGGACTTTGGAGATTCCCTAAACAAGTTCCCATGAGAAAAGGGTTTCTGGGTAAGGTTTCAGGACTCTGGTAAACTGCTCAGGCTGGAATATGATGAGAATATTCCTTGCAGTGACAGAAAGTAAGAAACCACAAGATAATACTGGAAATGGAACCCTTCAGCTGGAAATGTGATATCACACCATCTTCTAGTATTTGTTTCTTTCTTTGTATTTTCAAAGCAAAGTTGGATGAGTGGTATCTATCTGCTATGCTGGTGCGAAACATTTTGGAAATTATCTGCTCATACACCTATATGGTTATTACAAGAGAAGGATGGAAATTTAACTCTATTCAACACTTTTATAGCCAGTTTTTTCTTTTGAATCTAACTTTAGTTTTACAGGACTGGGTTCTGTGAAACTAAGGAGTACACTTGTGCTGCTGCATGGGAAATATCTTCTTTTTAATGAGTTGCCAACTTAATGACCTGTGGGATTTCAAAGTTCCTTTTTGGTTTTAAAGGAAATGATTAATATATATATACTGTCTTTAACTGTGGTGCTATAATTGCATGAAAGGAATTCCATTCATTCTTTTCTTCATTTAAATGTTTTACATTTGTGAGTGTTAGACAATGTATTCTCCTAAACGGTCTGTCTCTAAAAGAGATGTATAATATTACTCATTTTCAAATAGGAGAGTAATAACAATAATGGTATTCCTCCATTTTGGGGCAGAATATTTTGATTTTTTACTTTAAAAGGACACACAAGTTGTTTAAATGACTGGTGGACTCAAATAAGGTGGATTTATATGGAAATAAATGCCTGGCTTCAAATATCTATTAATGTAATACTGGCCCTTATTTTTTACATCAAAAAATATTTTATAAAACAGGAAATCTCGTGTATATTTTTGTTGATACTGTAATTGGCTACTACAGCCCACTAGCAAATGTCCTAGGACAAATTTGGATAAATGGTAGTTATACTTCAGAACGCAAATCTTAATCCTGCTGTTCTGCCTGCATAAGCTAAGGATCTTCTAGTTCTGAAAATGATTCGTGACTTCTTTTTCCTGTTTTTGCCCCTAGTAATTGGGACATTTCTGGGGTTTTAAGAGTTTATATATGTGCCTCATACAAATCCCATTCCTGTGACTCAGCCATTTTGATCCCTTGGATTATCAGCCAGACATTTTTCAACAACTTGTGAATCTCTGGAAATAAATTCTCTGATCTGACTATCCCTTATACCTAAGGAGAGCCTGATTTTGCAAAAACTCCATCTAGAAAAACCTTTCAGTGTGCACAACACCACCGCACACAGATGCAGAACACCCTTCTCCCGCTACCTACCCAGCTCTCCTGCAGCCAGCACCACACCAGGCACCACACCAAGGTGCTCAGCACCATGGATCCCCAGTTTGCTTTCCCAGATACTTCAGTCTAGGGACCAAGACTCACTCCTTGACATGGGTCACAAGGACAACATAGACTTAACTTACGAGACTGGAAACCTTTCCTTTCACATGTCTGAAAACTTTGTTTCTTTGGGGTTTTGAGCAGTCCCCGGTCCTTTACGTGAAACCTGTGTTCGCTCATGTAATTCACAGCTTCTCATCTGCACCTCTCCATCCTACCAGAGACAACTGGTTCTTCCTCCAGCAGCAGCACCACCAAATAAAGGAACACAGACTAGGAAAGGGCTACCTGAGTCATCAAATGCCAGTCGTCTGTTATCTCAGAACCATGTCATATAATCCATTTATCAAGTTATCAAGCTCCATCTTAATACTACTTGGGCTTTGTTGCCTCTCTACGCCTGTTGGGAAGCTCTCATTTCCGACAGATAAGCTTCTGTCATCTAACAGAATTACCTAGTATTAATCCTTCAGTGCATCGACTTGCATTTTACACAATTACATTTAATCCCACTTCCATTTCTCTAGCTCTCATCTACCCTGTTAACCTTCGGTGGTTTGCCTTTACAGAGCTGCACCAGGAAGGATGGACGTTTAAGAGGTTTATTTGATACACGAGAACTGCATTATCGTTCTGCTGATAAACAGAAAATGCTCTGCTATCCTAGCAAGGTTACAATGACCTTGCTTGTTAGTTCAGAAGGGAAAATATGCACATTCGTTCCATTAAGTGAGTGTGCTGGCAGCTTCTGCTAGACGTGAAGTGCAAAGTTAAATTGCAATAATACATCACCACAGGATTACAAAAGGAGGGTTGAGGTAATTTTCACAAATGTAATTGTGTAGCCAAAAAGAATTCTGCTATATTAACCAATATATTTATAACTTAATATATTAATGTAAGAATCAGTATGGTCATGAAATACTTAGAAAAAGAACTGGCAAAGCAGGTAACAGATAAAAACATAAGTAAGGCTAATTTTCTGCAGCTTTTCCTCAGCCATGTTTCTGAAAACTGCATCTAGCTTAACTGTCAGCCACATCAAAATGAACAAGATAAGCAACTTAGAAAAGCAGGAGTGATAACTTCATTTCTCATTAAGTAGGCTCGTAGCTTGATCATAATTTCATTGTGTCCACACGTGAACTAGCACACCCCAGGCAGCAGTCTGATGGGCCATTGCCATTACTGACGGATGCGCCTGCCTCCTCTGTCCTCACCCAGCTACTCAGCTTTGTGCCACTGGGAAATTATAATAGCACAGACCTACTTTTTGTGGCAAAGTCATTACAGGAAACATTTAACAGCATCGGGCTCAAGACCAGTTTTTGAGGAACTCCGCTTTCACACTAGCTCTCTTTTCTCTTTATCCAGTACCTAACCTGGCCTACAGTTCTAACACTAATCTTCAGGTACTCCACCTTAATTAATAATTTTCCACTTGGCACTGTATCAGGTCCTGTACAGAAGCGGACAACTCTATTGCATTCTTTTCAGTTGCCATATCAAAGAAAGAAACCAAGTTTGTCTGGCATGAACTACTGCTGCCGAGTGCACTTTGCATTTTATCCTCTTTTGCAGCAACTTTAGTCTCTTTAATAATTTTTTCCATCAAAAATAGATTTTAAAGTCCTGTGAAGTCAGACTGAAAGACTATCCAGCACACCCTTCCTAAATATAGCACCGTGTATTGACACAATTGAAACCTTGCAAGCTGCAGAATCAATATTACCTGTTTTCTTCACGCATGCAGCACATTCTGCCTACCCTCAGTAGACCATGAAAGCACTGCTGGTAGATGAGCAGTAATTTAAAAAGTCAATAAATTCCTCCATCAGGCATTTCAAGTAGGTTAATGAGAAATGAACAAATTTTATATTGCCCAAAGCAGAACTGGGTAACTTATCTGCATTTACGCTGGATTATATTAGCAAACCCGGTTGTATCAGTGTGGCAGCTCCCTGCAGGCCCCTGCGGAGCAAGAACATAATTTCTGCAGTCTGGGATACTGATTCCCAGCTATGTTTCTGACTTCTCCAGAACTCTGAACAGATACTTGAAATGATCATGTCTGAGAGGAGCAGCTAGATATATCTCAGAAAGAGCAGGTCTACGGCATATCATGTCCTCAGTTTTACAGTCCACATATCGGGGTGATTGTCCTTCCTTATTATACTGCAACCACCCTTGAGAGAACAACACTGCTCTTTCTTTTCTTTTATTTTTTTTTGTGTTTTTACATACTGTTGCTTTCAGAATATCTACTCAGGCAGAATACCAGTGGTCTTAGGTGTTCACACACAGTTTATCATTTTGATTATCCCTTTCTGGCTGCTTCGTCCTCACCTCTCCAAGCAAACGCGTTTGTAAAACATGAAATAATTATTCTGTTCTGTTCTGTTTAGGGGAGGTTTTCAAACGGACTTAGAGAAGAAGTTTACAAAACAGGGGGAGTCAAGAAAAAAACAATCAAGTTCTTCAGTTTGAGAAGTGATCTAGAAATTGTGGCATAGAAATCAAAGATTGAAGAAATTAGATTTGTTTGCTCCGGGATAAAGAAGACTGAAGAGACTTAAGGGAGCAAGTCTAGTAATAACCTTCATAAAAGATGTAACAGACTAACTAGGTATGTTTGAGCTTTTCTTAATGCAAGGCGCCTGAGGTTGATAATCCCTTGAGACGTGTCAGTTTTGCATTTCTATGCTTTTGTCTCAAGACGGAAAGTCATTACCAACGACACCAACAGACATTCTGGGCCTGGCGATTTCACCATCGGTGCCTTTGAGCATTGACATGGTTGTTTTGATGCATGGATGTGTATATAAACAGTTTTATTTTTCTTTGCTTGAGTAGTTCTTTGCAGGATACAGAGATAAAGATGGCCTATAGCCAAAGAGGGGGCAACCCTCTACCCTGTTACATCTATTCATTCACAAATTACAGGTGAACATACACAGAATTGTGACTTCATGTGTTTGCATCTCCTGTGAAGTTTTTGACTGCTGTGTGTCTCAGATTATTCCTTTGGAGATGACCAGAGATTAGTTTTGCTGATGCTGGATATCTTATTAAAACATGATGTGTGTTACCCTTTTTCTTTGGCGTTACAATGCCAGGTAAGGACATCCCCTTCCCTTTACAGGGTAAGGGTATCACCTGCCCTTCACAAGAGGAGGGAGTAGGCAGCGTGACGATGAGCCATCTACTTCCAGCCCGGTTCTTACACCAGGGTCCCATCTACAGGCGAATGGCTTGAGCAATGTGTCTAGTGTTCTGAGACTGGAAACTGTGACAAAAGTATTCTGGGAGGCTAACTGAGGACTAACTGTAAGTGCTGTGTCAGTCTTCTTTCTACACGGCTTACTGCTTCTGAAACAGAGGGCTGTACTTCTCCTCATCTTATGCAATGTACCAGCGTTAAAGCAAGACAGTCCTGCTCTGAAAAGCTGAATAGAGAAGGGTAATTTTGTTCTGCAGAAGACTGTGTTATTTCAGAATATGGGACAATAAGTTGGGAACCCATTTAGAAAAAAGAGGCGTGAAGCTGTGGCTCCAGGGAACAGGAGGTGGACTGCCCCCGAGCCACGAGCAATGGGAGTCCTGACGCAGCAGGCTGCCCCGCAGCTGTGGACACCGCAAGCCCCAGCTATCAAGGAAGAATGAGCCTGGAAGCCCTGAGAGCCACAGCTCCCGGCACTTCCCAGATCTCTGCCAAGGAATCAGGTCAGCAAGCTGTCAGGAAGCTGGGTAAGGTTCTCATTGAAACACTAGATTTTGATGAGTCAGCAAATGCTCAATTGAAAACATGTCAGAATTCTTCCAAGCAGCTCTGCTCACAACCTAAACAAATAAAGGGTGTGGGGAGGAAATACTGTCCTTATTTTACACCAGAGGGACTGAGGCACAGAGATATGAAGTAACTTATTGCAGGTGCTATAGAAAGTCAGCAGTCAGGAGGCAAACTCAGATTCCATGCCGTCCCTTAATCACAAGAGTATCCTTCCTCTAAGCTTAATTAATTTGCCATTACAATGACCTTGTGAGATAAGTATTACTTTCATTTTATAAATGGGAAACCAAAATAATTTGTACAACAGCAGATAGGAAGCCTGTACCTGAGCCAGGACTTGAACCCAATGTTCCTAAAGCTGCTAAAATTTAGTACCAAGCTTACCTGTTTCTTTCACAGACAAGGTACGCAGACAAGATGCAGTCTTGGATGACCTTACTTACCTAACCATACTAACTGCAGCAATGGTATAGATTCCTGCAGCCAAATACTTCTGTGCCACTGCCTTGTTATACTGAAGCCACACTGCCCACACAAAAATGCTGGTTTGCTATGAGTAAAGCCCTTGTATGTGGCTGCGGGTAGTACAGAGATAAAACTTAGGAGGAGGTTAACTAATGCTTTCCTGAACACCCGTACATATCGTTCAACTGGCTTTCCCGGTTCTGCTAAACAAGAGCAGTGATAGCTATGCCTAGGTATACCACAGAAGCTCTTTTCCCAAGTCTTTTATGACCCCAGGTTTCTTAGGCTTCTGTATGTAAATATTAACTCATCCTTCAGCTGGATTTCCACTTTGAACACAGCCCTAATTGTAGGCAAGGAGCGTAGCATCACCTGGCATTAAAGTCAGTTCAGTTTTTATTAATAGATTTTCATTTCAAATGTCAGAGGGCTTTTCTTTGTTGTCTTGTCTTTGCCTATTTTAAAATTTGGGGTTTAAATTTCCTGAACTGCACTCTTTTAGGGAACATAGCTACAGAAAATATGCTATTCTGCTGGTGTTTGTATCCTCATAACCTTTTTCTTTTCTACTGCTTTTGGCCTTTAAACAGGAATTTGACATTTGATAAGGTAGCGAGTAGCATTTAAGCTATGGACACATCTTCTGCTGCTATTGTGAAAATTGACTCAAATTTGGCAAGGTCACAGACTTTTGATAAGTCTGTTTGCAAGTGCATAATACAAAACCCAGAGTTTACCAACTAAAATGCACAAATCCTGTTGTCACTGAACAGACTGTGTAGATGCTGTACTTTCTGGGAGACATCATGCTTTGTCCTCTTTGGGCTGTCCAAGGACCAGCTGGAGAGCCACAGTACCTTATTTCTGCCATTCTCTCAGTGCTCTCCTTGCCTGCACCCAAGTGCCACAGAGGAGGAGGACACCCAAGTTACATACAAAAAGGGAATGAGAGCTTGATCAAAGGAGGGGAAAAAGGCAAAGCTAAAAATGCTGGTCGAGGGTGAAGCTGTGGCTGAGAATTGTTGAGGAAAGACTGAACTGTGACCAAGAAGGCAGGAAGTAAAAATTAGAATCGCTCGAGCAAGGAGACTTTGACATACAGAAGAGTGGATAACAGGATTAGGAGCTCTCGAGGGAAATTAAGAGCAAACTAGGATTCACTAGGAAAAAAGAGACTGACATTGTGTGAGAAACGGGACTGAGATGCACAGGAGTCATGGGAGTAGAATTAGCTAGGTTTGCCTGGGAAGGAGACTGGGGAAAAACATGTAGAGACAGAGCAGAGCTGAGAACAAAGGATGCACTTTGGAAGGGAGACTGAGAGTTTGATGGGTGAAGGCTGGAAACCTGGGGGCAGATGAAGGGTGATAGGGATCCAGCTTGATGCAAGAGTCTGTGTTCATTAAAACACTCTTTCCTCCACGATCTGTAAGGAGACTTGAGAATCATGATTTCTCTAGGGTCATCAAATATGTTTTAGAACCATTGGCTAAGTGTGTTTCTCCTCCTTTACTAGTTTGGTATATTAAATGGTGACATATTATAGTAGACCTGTAGCAGAGAATTTTAAAGTTATTTTTATGGAAAAATCCTGAGAGTGAACATAATGTCTCACGTGAAATTTTGGGATTTATTTTTGGTAAAAGAAGAATCACGTGCAAAGTGAAACTTTGAAAGTTAGCAAATGCTAACTGCGTAGGTAATGCTGGGAATGCTTGCAAGACAGAAGTTATAGAACAGCTTTCATATCGGGCAAAACTGAGTAAAATTCAGTCTGGAAAACAGACAGCCTAAAGGGGATATTACAGAGATCTGTAAAAACCAAGAGTGGCACAAATAAGAGAGTGGAAAGGGATTTTCTCTCTCTTTCAATACAAGCTCTAAGGTACAGAAAATGAAACTGCAACCAGGCAGGTTCAAAACGAAAGGAGATGATCGTACTGCTTGCCAGAGGATGTTGTGGAGGCTAAAAGCCAATACGGGTAAAGGGAAGAATGGACAGGTACACACAGGATAAATCTGTTGGTGATCACTGCTGTATATATAGAAGTCATACCTGGCTCCAGACCCTGAACCACAAGTGGGAGGCTTGGAGAAGGCTGGGAGAGCATGGGAGAAGTCTGACCCATCCTTACTTCTTCTGTATCTGCCATTCTTACTGACTTGTAGAGGTGAAAAGTATAGCCAAATCCTCAAGGAGAAATTTCACAGGAGGCAGAGAAGAACTGAAACCTGCCTCAATTAATGTACAGCTGAACTTGAGTTTCCCTTTCACTGCAAGGGCATGATGCAGAAGACTGTGTAAATCACACCACGAACACAATCACACCCACTGCCAGCCAGGGACATAAGATGGAAAATCCTCTTGTGGGCTATGGAATTAGCACAGAACACAAGCTGGCCCACTGTGGTTCCTCACCATTTTGTGAGGGTAAAGAGACATAGTCTCTGGGAAGGACATGAGGGTGAGGAATGGAACGAGCAGAGCACAGGCATGTAGACGTGTATCTGAGGTGGACCAGCTGTATGTTGTACAGCCTTATCATGTTCCATGTGAGGGACAGCCAAGGAGTTCCATGGGACAGAGGCACAAGAAGAAGCCCTGCAAGGCTGGTGTCAGGGATGGACAGGAACTACTACAGGTCTCTCCTGAGGTTGGAGAGGATTGCAGAATTCAAGAAGCCTTCATCTCCTAGAGCAAAAGCAGAGAGATGCAGACGGCTATGGCCACTATTAGAGAAAGGCACACAGCGAGAGGAACTGTAATCTAAACCAATCTACTTGTCTAAACTGGTTTAACTGCAGTCTAAACTAGTCTAACTGCAATGTAATCCAATTATTTTGATATGTTACATTAAACAATTGCCAAGTAAATGCATCTTCAACATGAGACGCTCACTGTTCTCACTCTCCAGGTCACCTACCTCGGTGACAGGAGGTATGAGTCTGATGCCCTCAACAAACTGACTCCAGGTCTAATCCATTTCTCTGAAGTAGGAGGTGATGTTGGTGTCTTCTCTGGCCACATTTTAAAAAGCGTGAGTCTTACCAAACTCTTTGGGAGAGATCTGTGGGCTGTGGATCTCAATGTGACAGATGTGTTTCTGAAAACCAGAATGAGGTCCTGCCAGACCATACGCAGGCCACAGCGCTGTCCTCAGCGTTTCCTTCTACCCGACCTTACACGGGTACACATCGAGCCTGCTGATTTTAATCAGCTTCCTGCTCAGACTGATGATTGCTGTGGATCCTGTTCTGCGCTGCTTAGCCCTCCGCATGACGTGCACTGCATGGAAAGCCTAGGCACCCACTCAGAATCCTGGACTCCAGGAATTCAGGTGCTTAAATCCTTATTTGGATCTAGTCCTTTGGCCTTAATATCCGTGACTCATTTCTCAACACAGATAAACAAAGGTGATCCCAATAAATCACCTCCCAGGATATTGTTGAAGACCATCTGTAAAGGTTTAAATTCTAAACCTCAGGGTAGTGTGATTTGTACCTAATGTTATCTGGCTTTGCTTAGTCTAATTGATAATTACAGTGAGTGGGTGACAGAGTTGTGAAACACCATTTTGTGACTACCAGCACCAGAAAATCCCTTAATGTTCAGAGTTGGTGCTTAGCAACACAGTTTCTGGTTCATTCTAGAGGTACAGTCATTTGTATTTTTCACTAAAAGATGAAAATCTGCTATTTTTTCAGAGTTTGGTGAGTTTGACCACTCTAGAGGTGACAACCACTGGCAGAAGAATGTAACACTAATCAGGTTCACACCAAATAATCATGCTCACACCAAACAGACTGAGGTCCTTTAGGCATGGCAGACTGATGCATTTTTCCAAAATTGCAGGCTTGTTTATTCTTTTAAACTCCAAGGTTGTTCTACAGAAGAAAATAATACCTTAACAGATTTGAATGCTTAATTTCCTAAATGGAGTCCTAATCACCCTTAATGGGGTGCTTTTGCTTCTTCCAGCTGCAGGTAAAATGCCTAGGAAGTAATTCTGCTGATATTCCTGTTAGGGAAGGTGTAATTAGGGCATATGCTTTCATAGGACTAGAAATTACAAATTGTAACAAAGATCCGAACATTTCTTTCTAGTCTAGAATGCGAAAGACCATTATGCAAAATCCTGCGGCACAATTCAGAATGGTCTAGGATAAAAAGTGCCTGTGAATCAAGAGAAGCAAGGACTTGCTGGTAGGGTCCCAGGTCTAATCTCTGTGGCAAACACATTTCTTGAATTGAAAAGTTTGAGTTTCATTCAGCTGCAGCGATTTCAACACCATGCTACCATATCACACCGATATAAATACACTAGCAAATTAAGCAAGCCCTAAGCCCTAGTACCAGAGACTCTGTACCTTTCGTGTTACTAAAAACTAAATCAGTATCTATACATTTGGTTACATACACTTGATAAAAAGAGGAAATGTATTAAAAGACCCTGTTGAAAATACCAAATTATCAAAAGCAGAAACGAAGTGTGTGGACATGTGCGCGTGTGTGTGGTGTGGGATAGTGACAGATTAAGAATGTGAAAAAGCATCAAACAGAAGAAAAAATAAAATTCAAACATTGGAAAAAGAAAAACCGAAAAAGGAAAAAGAGGGGGGAAGTTAAAAATGTGGAGGGTAAAATACAGCAAAGACAAGACAGGCAGTCTTATTTACTCGTTGATAATACAGGAGAAAAAAAACATTCAAAGGAATCAAGAGGCAAACGTTCTAAAACAGGTAATGCCATGTCTTTTTAAGCCTAGTGAACTGAAGGATTTCAGTGCTCATTTTTATCACTGGGGCAAATAACCGAGTCAGACTCAAGACACGAAGAATAGCCATGTATATAAATGCGTATACCAAATCCTAAACTGAAAGAGTATTATCAAGGTTGAAAAGTCGAGCACTTAAATAGATCAAGAAATGACAGATTAAGACTGTTTGTTTGAGTTCAACTAGGAGATCGGGTACTACTTTTCCACCAAAGCTCTATTGCTTTTGGTGCACTGAATGTGCATTATTTCTTGATGAGCTTAGTACTTCATTTCCCTTTCTGCTCAAGGTGTGTCTTCAGTTCTTATTTATTACATGATAGCCAAACCATCCTCCTGAAGCAGAATTGTTAATTTCTGCATATTTTGTAATCATTTAATGTGCAGGTTCTTCAGAAGTATGAGTGAATTTATAGTCCTGTAAGGAAAGATATGATTTTATATACATAGAATCAGAAGCCTCAAGTTCATACCTTGATATGAAGATTATTTTTATTCCCTTCACACTCTTTTCACTGCAACTCATCTCTTCAGGCTGTTCACTGGGTCTTTACCCTCATCTCACCAGCTCATCCTCTCTGCCTTAAAGCCCAGCATGTTTGACGTGTTTTCCCCAATCCTCTGCCATTTCCTAGTCCCAGTTCACTGTGTATTTTATAGACTGCTAACCTACATTTTCCACTCCTGACTGCAGTCTCATTAGCCAAAGGCACCTGCTTGCTCTGAATCCTAGTCACTCTCTGCACTCTCTGAACCTTATAAATGCTTATAAATATCTTAGGGGTGGGTGTCAGGAAGATGGGGCCAAACTCTTTTCAGTGGTGCCCAGCGACAGGACAAGGGGCAATGGGCACAAACTGAAGCATAGGAAGTTCCGTCTGAACATGAGGAAGAACTTCTTCCCTCTGAGGGTGATGGAGCACTG
>Ga0065711_1042329_pt1 | contig 15456 bp, 10 predicted proteins | sample Hoacrofraction12_FD_59098 | JGI IMG/M metagenome (GOLD analysis project Ga0065711, IMG submission 59098) | Hoatzin crop microbial communities from Cojedes, Venezuela - Epithelial fraction 12 v2 (version 2) | ecosystem: Host-associated > Birds > Digestive system > Esophagus > Crop | place... | reverse complement strand
CCCGTTATTTTTTGCCAGACGCGCTCGTTGTGCCGCAGCCCGTGAGACGCTCTGGGAGGGTGCGATCAGACGGGCGGGTACGAGCAAGGCTGGGTGAAGCTGCCAGCAGCGCTCTGCAAACGAGCCGGCGTCCGAGTCTGCCGTGGGGAAGGCGGGCAGAGCCCACCTGTGCGGGCAGCTCGCTGATCGCGCCGCAGGGACCCGCACAGCTGAGGCCGATGGAGCGGGACGGCGGTGCCCCGCGCCCTGCGGCTCCCCGGCACGCCTCCTGCTCAAAGCCCCGCCGTGCTGGTGGGCGAGCTGCTGCCCGGCCGTCCAGCTGTGGTGTTCACCGAAGGCAAGGATCAAGTCCGAGTTCTTCGGGCTGTAGGACCTCGCCCTGCGACGCCTGCCTGGACAGGTCTGTCGGACTCTGTGCGTGATCCGAGGGCACGCTCCGAGGACCAGGGTCGGCTCTGCTCCGCGACTCCACCGGCGGAGGAAGATGCTTCAGAGCCTTTCAGATGTTGCGCTGGGACCCAAGATCAGTGCTGTGGTCCCTAGCTTTGGGAAGATTAATATCAGGCGTGCTTTTTGTTCCCAAGACTTTGTCAAACACATCTTCATGTATTTAAACACACAGATCCCAGTCTCAGTGTTTTTATCACCCAGAACGGTCTGACAGTCTCGTAGTGGCACCCACTGCCCTGCGTTGCTTTGCCAGCGTCGTACAGCACCCCTGGGGGGCAGGTGTCCCAGCAGAGACCGGCCCTGTGCAGCCCACAGGATCAGTCACCGGTCCGGCTGTAGGTGTGCGCCGTCCGCTGCTCCGGTCCTCAGCCCAGCCACTGGTGTTGGGAAGGCTGGGTGCAAATCCAGCCTTTTAAGCCTCCGAGTCTGCAAACAATCTGGTCTGCATTTCCGCTTTGTTTTCCTCCAGGAGCACTGCCAGGGCAGCCGAGTTTGGCCGAGCTGTCTCTGTTCAGAGGGTAACAGGTATTTCATGTCACCTTTCGGCAAGTGAGTAGTGCCTTAAGCCACCACTTCAGTACGGGAATTTGAGGAATAAGCTCTGAATAAGGAAGAACGGCAAATACCCATTCATAGTAAGGTTTTTTACCACCACAACTAAATTCTTGTCATTTGCTGGCACTTTGCTGATACTAGTGAAAAATAGAGGGTAACTTCTGAAAATATTAATTACTGTTTATATGCTTTCTTCAAGGACATCTCTCACTTAACACTTGCAGGTCTGTTCAGTTCTCTGGTAGCGAGGGGCAAGTGGCACCGCTTGTCTGGGCTGTGGCTGGCTGCAGCCCATGTGCAGGCTTCCCACAGGTGCTGCTGCTAAAACACACATCGCTGTGGGTCCTCGTCACTCCTGGTGTTCTCGTCTGAACATTTCCACAGCCAAGGATGGCCTTTCTGGTGAATTGGTACCGACTCTACGGCAGTTGTGACGTGGTGAACACAGCAGCACGTAATCAGCGTCATTTCTGCCTGTATCACAAGCTGTTACATGACTGCAGATACACAGAGATTTTCATCCATAAGAGTTACAAAATCCAAATCTCTTACAAAGTTCGGTGGCAGTTTTGGTGGTTCTAAAAATTGTTTTCTACTCTGTCTTTACTGTATGATAAATTTAATCTATAAAGTTAAAAATAAAGTGCCTGTTTGACTGTAATGATTGCCAAAGATCAAGTTAGTGCAGGACATTTCAATCTCTGTAAGACATGGTGTGCTATCAATGCTTTCCAGGTTCATGTATACAAGCCGCTGTTTTTCCTCTATCTACACCTCACGTTACGTATTTACCCCTAAATACCATAAACTGGGATTCAGGCATCTGTGGGATAAAAAAGGAAGTGGTTCTTCTCCCCTCCTCACTCTACAGGCATTTGCTCTCACCAAAAATCCCTAATTTCGTGCATTTTTCGCAGAGGTCGCTCACCTCACGCACTGTCGACCTGCATGCGGTGCCGTACGTAGCGCGGCTCGCACTGGGCGCCGGCTGACCAGAGCCGAGCGGCTGCGGCTGGAGGTCGGCACTGCATACATCAGCACCAGTGCTCGCACAGCTTCGTGCGCTGTGCTTACAAAGGAAAGTGAAATTAATTAATCATCCTGCAACACCCCAGTGACACAGGTGGAGGAGTATTATAGTCTGTTTCCTCAAGTTTAGGTTTTTCTAAAAAAGAAAAAACAAACCCACACCTTTAACACAGTCTGGAAGCAAAGATTACTAAGTTGTTAGTAACTATAGTTTGTACCTCAATTACTGCCATTGCAAATATCTTTGCAGGTCAAAAGGAAAACATTGTTAGCAACAGCACAGATCACGCCGGGATCAGCGAGCGGGGCTGTGTTCTGCCTGTCGTGCCAGTGCGGACAAGGACCCTGGACCAGGAACGGCACCATCAGGGCTGCGCGCAGGGCGGTGCAGAAACCTGCTCACCCTGCCGCAGGGGACTTGGCTCTGCGCCGCTGCGAGCAGCAGAACTTGGTTTTGTCAACTACGGTAGCGACTGAGAGAAATTTGAAGAGAAAGTGCAGCAATGACAATTTCAAATTGGCCACTTTCAGGAGCAGCTACATGGGAACAGATAACACCCTGTCAAATGGGGAAGAGTACCGAGCCCTCTGCAAGGTGATGGCACGGGTGGAACAGCCTCCGAGAGTACGGCACGAGAGACAAGACCGCCGGATAGCTCAGTATCCGACAGTGAGGACTGTCTGACGATATAGCCTCACCCTAAAGATTTTTTTATATAAGCAAAACAAAGACAAGAGTCTTTCCTTTATCTTTTTTTCATTGTACGCAGGCCTGAAGGGGTAAGTGGGTGCTCAGGGGGAGAGGGGCATAGGGGCTGCGGCAGCGATGGGCTGACCAGGGGAGAGGGGCTGCGGCAGCCGTGGGGTGACCAGGGCCCCCAGAGCCCCTGTGGAGAAGGGCAGTTATTCCCAGTACTGCAGGGAAAAACAGCAACAGGTCTAGTACCATCTTGGAGATACGGAGCGCAGAGAGCAGGGGCTAGCGCAAGCTGAGCAGGCTGGAGAGGAAGGCTCTTCTGCAGCGGACGGGATGGGGCTCTCGGGCAAGACCGGACGCTGCGACACGGGCTGTGAAACGGCTCACGGTGCTGCGTGACGCCCTGCTCCGGAAAGGAGCATCCCAGCGCTCAGGCCAGGAATTCGCTCTCGTCCCAGCCACAGCAGCGATCTCACAGTAGGCGATTTCCTGGGTAGCAGGGGTGCTGTCTGTTACCTGTGCCATTGCACTGGGAACAATAATGAAAAAAAAAAAGAGAGAAAAACACTCAAAAAAAAAAAAAAGAACAGAGCAGCTCAGCATTGCTAGCTTTAGAGGAAAACCTGGAAAAATACAGCGCTCTGAAAACTTCCTTTTTGGAGAGCAGATAATCGGACGCAGCAGCCAAGGCTGTCTCTGAACCCCCCGCTCGCCCAGTCGGAGAGGGGCTGGGAAGAGCAGACCGCTCATCAGATTACAGAGAGGCTCCTGCTGTCACCCTAAACCCTCCTTATCGAGTGACACAGAGGATGCTCCGAAACACCCTGCGAACCGCGCTGCTGCCCAGCTGATGTGAGCACACCAGCGTGCAAGCTGGAGCCGTACGGAAGGGGACGGGTAGGATGCGGAGCTTGACAGCATCCTTCGGGAGACGCGTGCCTCGTGGCGGCCGGCTGCCGACGCTCTCCGAGGAGAGGGCTCCTGCAGCGAGCTCGGCTGCGTGCTCTGTGAGGAAGACCGCGTCGCTGCCTCGCTGAGGGCTGCGTCCTTCGGAGGGCTTTGCCTGCCACCATGCCAGCCCAGCAGAAGAAAATCATCTTCTGCACGGCCGGGGTGCTGAGCTTCACCTGCGCGCTGGGGACCGCGGCTGCCGTCGGCACGCAGCTGTGGGTCAAGGGGATGATACTCTGCAAGACGGGAGCCCTGCTCGTCAACGCCACCGGCCAGGAGCTGCAGAAGTTCATTGGCGAGATCCAGTACGGGCTTTTGCATGGCGAGCGCGTGAGACAGTGCGGGCTCGGGGGGAGACCCTTCCAGTTCTCATGTGAGTAACAATGGCGTTTGAATTATTTAAGAGCGTGCTGCTGACGGCTGAGGGAGCCCGGAGAGAGCGGCCCCGGTGTGCACTTGCCCACACACAGAGCCTGACAAGCATGAAATGTTCTAAAGCAAACGCTGCCGTCAGTGTTCTGATGTTCAGGTTCAAATGACTTCTTTTCTAAAACTAGTAAAGCCACGGTAACGTTTTTAGCAACCTATATTTCAATTACATAGATATCTACATTTCAAAAAATGCATACCATCACTTTAAAAAAAAGAGCGCTTTTGTTTTTCGATTAATCTCCGTCATCTTCCTCTTTGTGTGTGTCGATGTTTCGTCCTGTGCTCCGTCGTGAAAGAATGAACTGAACTAGCAGAAATCTCACGAAAGAGCGGGGACACAGGTACACCTGGCTGCTGGTGAGAATCAAAGCAGCCAAAAAACTTCGCAGCCTGCTGCATTAATAGGAAAAAAGGGTGGTTGGTGGTAGCTGGTGCTCAGTCAGTTGATCTGCAAATCAAACCCGGTACCTGACATCCAGAACTTTATCAGAGATTGTTAGCAATGGCTTTGCTTTACATGTAATATTCATAACCTATTTCTCTTCAGGATATGAAGATCAATAAAATGCTGAAGTGAACACACAGTCTGTATACAGCAGCACATTAAAGAGATAGTAACAAACAGTCATTTGTTGTATGTGCAATATGCCACCTGAATTTATTACAAAATACAGTTTAGAAGCATTCTGCTAAAACAGCATTGGTAAATTGCTTACACAAGTCATTTTAAGTAAGGTAAGGTTACCCAATTCGGAATCAGAAATTATTTACTACGTCATATTTTTCCAAAGCAGTAGACCAAATTAATTTAATATAATATTAAGATTTGCCATCGCTAATTAAATTCCATCACTAGTCTACTTGTACAGCTGAAGTTCTCCTCGATTGCTTTGTTTGCTGTCACGGGGTGCAGATATTCCACCCCACCAGCTGTAGGCTGGGCTGAATTTCTAGGGGGTCTGCTAAGTCCCGAGGAGTTCGTTTTCTGCCACAGGCGAGATTGCTGTGGACCAAAGCTGCCAGCAACCAGCAGCTCTGTGACTGCCGTTGGCCTGGGTTCATTGCTGCCCAGAGCTGCGAGGCGCAGCTGATCCGCTGCGGAACGAGGACAAGGTGCAGCGAGAGCCCCAGGCCGGGGCAGTCCCCCACAGCACCCTGCCCCAGGAGCACACCCCAGTCCCCGCAGCTGTCCCCGATGGGCACCTGCCCCAGGAGCACACCCCAGTCCCCGCAGCCGTCCCCAATGGGCACCTGCCCCAGGAGCACACCCCCTCCGCTTCTCTTTCTAGCCCTTTTCTTTCTTTGTTACTTAGATACTTCTAAACCATTTAATTGCTGTGCCTTGCATTCAGGATCCCACCTATACATTTCATCTTGTTGTGGCCGAAATACTTTGATATACTGCTAGTGGGCTTGTAGCAATAGTTTGAAAAGAATTTTAGTTTTGTGGCTGGTAAGAATTAACATTACAGGTACAAGAGAGAATACAACATGTGCAGCTTGTTTGTGATGTTTTAATAATATCAATCATCACATATTTTTAAGTATCTCGCAAATCTATATACAAGTAAGCTCTGGATCTGTGGAAGTACTGCAGAACATTTTCAACCAGAAATACTCCGGAGTTGAAGGAGTTTGCTCTCACTATGGCCACAGACTTCCTATCCATGCTCCCAGGAATCTGACGTAACCAAGCTTTCCTATCCACACGTTTACCAAACTTCAGTTTCTAAGTGTCATTTCAACAGAGCGCAGAAACACGAAGGTAACCGAGGAACAGAGACAGTACCATGTGAAGTTTTCAATTACTCACAGCTAAGCACGGAATAGTCAAAAGACCAAAAACTGAGTGTTCATACAGAGCTGCAGAATCCCACTGCTCAGGACAGTATTAAAAATTAATTTCTTCAACAGGAGTGCCTAACCCACATATTCAAAGAACTGCAAGGCTTTGAGGAACTGCCTGAAGAAGAAAACATTGAAAGAGTGATTCATTAACATCAGCAAACATCCCTGTTCTCATCTTCAGAGAATGAAAGTGAGGTTTGAAGCAAGTGCTTTAATGCCAGTTCCCAGGACCTGAAGTCAAGGCTGGGCTTAACCTCACGCCGAGACTCCTTGGGTCGGGAGTGAAGCTGCTGGGTGCCGGGTCGGGGCAGCATCCCTCCCGCAGGCGGGCAGCCATGGGTCCAGCATCCCGGCCCATCGGGCACCGCTCACAGCAGATTGTCGCCTGCAATGACAGGGCCGAAGCAGCGGGGTCAGACACACGACCCCAGAGCCTTGACCCACCAAAAACTGAACCCAAGTTTGCTTATCAGAGCATGCTTTCACCTTTTATTCTCCTCCCGTACGAGCCAAGGTTTAACAGTGAAATATTGCAGTGGGTCTCACTCACAATGTTACAAGCCCATCTTGTCAGGCTTACTTGCGGGCACTGGCAGCCTTTACACAGCACGCTGGAGAGGTGACGCGATGAGGGGACTTTGGCACCATGCATACCCGAAATGCAGCCCAGTTAGAGCCTGGGTAATTTCACAAGCCCAGCTGCACCTGTCACGGCACCGCGCATGGCAGGCTTTGCCGCCGTGCGCTTGCAGGGGCAGCTGAGGGTGGAAGCATCACTGTCCTCCTCACAAGTTGTTCTCGGATCATCTTTTATTTAGATTAAAAAGCAAACGCAACGCTTACTTTAATAGGATTTATATTTAGAAGCAACGATCGGTGGCTTCGCAAAGTATGCCTCTTCTAGAACTGCTCCCTTCAGAGACCGCTGAACGGAGGGGGCTGGCTCGCGTCCCCCGGGGCCGCGGCAGACCCGTCCCCCCGGGTCGGTGCTCTGGGGCGCTCGCTGGCAGCGTCCCGGGGAGCGGGACAGCGGTACGCAGCGCGCGCGTCCAGAGCTTAATGCGCCGCAGTGCACTTCAAGTCTGAGAAAAGGCATGGAAAATAGGCTAAGTGATTTAGTTCCATGTTTGTTCCCGTTAAATGCTCCCCTCTGACCACTATATCTCTTTTAATTGTGAAATGAATTTGCTCTGCCAGCAAACCCGGTTGGGCTGGGGAAAGCCTTCTGCTCCATTTGCTCCTGCTGATTCTCATCAGTTTCTGGGTCAGCAGTTCATTTTCTGAAGGTCGCCGGCACGCATACCTAACACACAGCTCCATTCATTACCACGAAGGAATGTTTCTTCTTTCCAGACAACATAGCTGCAGGAATTAATTTCTCCTGATATGTCACATATAAAATTTTAATGACAAACCACTATAAATGCAGGTGCCAAGGGAAAGATTCAGTGCAAGGCAGCAGCATGTCTTCTTAAAGTAAGCAATACAAAACTGTATTGTTAAATAGAGTTCTGTGTGTTCTCCCAGAAGATCAGGTGGCATTGCAAGAACTGATGCTACTCCTTGTAGCAGCCCTGCGCAGGCAGGGACTCGGCAGCTTTTTCTTTGACCAACCCAAACGATACAACCGCAAAATCGCCCTTTATGCCACACTGGCAGTACAACTGCTTCTTATGCTTGTAAACACATGAAATATTAAGTCCAGTAAACACAAAGTCTAGCTTCTGAAAATGCTTTGTGTTTCACTGGGATGATAGAAGGAATTTAAACACCAGTGGCACAACTGGGCAGTAAGTAGCCGTCAGCACAAGTAACCTTCTATGTAGGCAATTTCTTCCTTTAGGTGAATGGGTAAATTTTGCAAACAGGTAATTTTGCTGCATGCCAAGACGGCAGCGGTTGTGTTCCTGCCCTCAACCCGGCCGCCATGACTCCCAGGCTGAGGAGCCAGGCTGGCGGGGATGCCCCCGGGAAGGGGTCCGGCAGAGCAGAGCCCAAAGCTGGTGCCATCCCTGGGAGCCGGCGGCTGCTCCATTACCCGCGAGAGCCAGGACCCCTCTGGCAGCGCCGCGGATGGGAGGCACAGGGCTCCGCGTGCCCCCCGTGCCCAGGGAGGGTCCCCAGACCATGTCCTCCGTGGGCACCGGTGCCCCTCTCCGCTCCCAGCCAGCGGCAACGCGGAAGGTGATATTTATTTAGCACAGCTTCAAGAACGGTTTGTAAACACTTGCTTCATTAATTTCCCTTTCATTTAGTCAGGGAGACAGACTGACTTGACACCACATTGCCTGCTTCTCCGCGCTCGCTGCGTGGGGAGACGCAGCCGTGTGTGCTGGCAAGCATTTCGCAAGGCAGAGCGATTTACGTGGGGCTTGTTCACCCCCTGCCCCTTACAGCTGTGGCACCCGGGCGGTGTTAGCCCCCCTTTAATCACGCCCCTGTGGATCTGGAGCAGTTAAACGTGCTTGATGATTCCCTCCAAAATACTCGCTGTTGCCAAACAAACATGAATTATTAAAAATCATTCTCTCGTACCCAGCCCGATGGACTACCCCCTGTGCCCTCGCTGGGCAGGATCACAGTTGGAAACGGTAGCTAAAAAGCTGCGTAAACCCCTTTGGAGTCAAGCACTCCTGAGCCTCTGCAGCGGTGGTGACACCGGCCGCCCCGCGCCGGAGCTCAGCCCAGCCCGCAGCCCGCCAGGCAGCAAGAAACAGCTCCACGGCAAACCCCTCATGCGGTCCGGGTGCCGCTTCCCACTGCGCTGGCCATGACCTTCTCCATGGGCTCTCGTGGGGCAGCGGCCAGCAGAAACGTACAGTGGCAACGCAGCTATGCCAAGTTTTCAGCTTTTGGAAACTTGAAATTACGCAGTCTGAGGCAAATTCACAGCATTAACCACGTAACACACAGCGCTCACGCCCACCAAGCCGCAGCCAGGCTCTGCGGCCAGCAGCCAGTATCGCAGCCCCGGCTGGAGAGCCGGCAGGGCATGGGCAGCGCCCGCCCGCGCAGCCGCCCGCGCCTTCTCTGCTTCCGCCATATCTCAGCTCGGCACCCTGCTCTTTTGTTGTAAGGTTTCTCTGCTTCCTCTCACTGATTTATCATCTTCCCCTCTGGCTTTGCGCTGCCAGACACAAAACGTTCCGCGGGTGTTTCACTTGGGGAAATGCAGGGGAGAAAATTTTGATCATCTAAAATTCACTCATTCTTTCAAATTTTCGTTCAGAGGGTTTGTTGCAAATAATTCTTTGATGTGATCTTTATTAATTTCTCCCTCTTTAGTCTCATATTTCATTTTTAAAATTAAGATATTAATGTATGTACAGAAATATATCCCTTTTCTACTTTTAAGTATTTTTTATTAAAATACTACGGTTGTTTTCTATTTTCTAAAAACAGAAAAGTGCCAAAGAATAGCAGGTGAGAAACCCCCACTCCTCTTGGGTGTTTACCCATCTCTTTGGCAGTAGCCGTTGGTGGCTTTTCACAGGGAGCCTCCACACCACAACCAGCTTCACACGTTCTCTTCCCCCGATGCCACGCGCTCCTCGAGCCTGGGATGCCTGCAGCCACCCGCAGCACGTTTCACCGGCCGGCACGCCAGCCCCGCAGCCTCGCTAACGGTTTCCTGCTGCTGCGTAACGAAACGTCACCTTTCAACTTACAGATGTACTGCTGACGGGTCCCACGTATTTTTAGCCAAAGTTCTTTGGGTTTGAGCTTGCGGAACCAGAGCCATACGCTTGCGCTGACCGGAGAGGTGGATCCGCTGCTCTGCAGCGGGACGGCAGCTGGCGTCCCCACCCAGTGCAGCCCTCTGCTCCCCGGCAGACGAGGAGCTCGGGCCCCGACACCCGCGTGCCTCAGCTGCGTCAGACCGGACACACAGCACGCGCTGCCGCAGACCCATCGGCTCGCGCCCGAGGCCCCGGCGCCAGCCATGCCACCTCCTCCCTCCTCCGTGCAGCCGGGACACCGTCCGTCAGGCAGCGCCCGCGACGTGGTGCAGACCAAGCGGCCAGCGCAAGGGAGAGGGACCCCTGGGGACCCCGCGCCCGCAGGGGCTGCCCAGCTGCCCCCGAGCGGCATCCCGTGGGAAGGGGTCTGCCTCGGCCCGACCCGGGTACCGCCGAACACACAACACCCGAGGCATGGACACTGCCACAGAGCCAGCAACTTCTTGTTCTCACCCTACCCTCCCTGCACCTGTATTTTGGAAAATAAATAAATACGAGACTCTACTGATCCGAACAGTCCAGCCCAAGAAGCGTGTTTCGCATGAGCTGCTGGCCGCTCCAGGCAGGGTCGGCTGTGAGAGTGACGCACGCATTAATTGTCACCAAGCCCAGAAGCTGACGAAGGTCCAGGCAGGAAAATAAATACCAACGGCCCCCCGTTCAGCGAACGAGCCAAGCAGGTACAATCTCATCTCCAATCTCACGTCCCTCAGTGGGACCTCGCGAGCATAAATGCAGAGTCTGTTCCTGGATTTACCACCCCCCCTCTCCAAAAGAGAGGAGGCAGCCAAGCCTCCAGCCGCTGGACGTGGGACCGGAGCCCTCCACGGGCGCTGCCAGCAGCCCTTCATGCCACCCTGCAGACCCATGCGAGGCAGACCCGCTTCCCCAGACACAGCTTCCCATTTCTGTCTAAGCACGTGCTGCTGGCATTAAGGACTGAATACCACGGTGGCAGATGGTAGCACATTGCCCTCCGCCTTGCCTCTGCGGGATCTGGCTTCCGAGGAATGAATAACCCCAAAAAACTTGTGCTGCCCCAAGTAGAGGTGGCAAGGAGTTTGCTCTGCCCGTCAACACGCCGGGGTGAGGGAGCAGCCACTGGGGATGCTGATCCAGACTGGGTCCCAGCGCCTAAAGAGCTGGAGGTGCTGGGGGTCGCACCCTGCAGAGCCCGGCACAGCCATCGGGCTGGAACGGCCGTGGGCAGGGTGCCGGGACCAGGGAGGTGCCAGGACCCGGGAGGTTCCAGGACCCGGGAGGTGCCGCTCCACGTCCCGCACGGGTACAACTGGGGGAATCGCGCTCGGGAAGGGGAGGAGAGGTTCCCCTGGAGCTGGCATTGCTCCCCTGGCCAGCGACACTTCTGAGTGCCACAAAACGCTCCCACCTTCAAATGCCCACGAAAACCTGTTTCTAGTGAATAATTTAATTTCCATCTTCGGTTGCATTTGGAAGAGCACAATGTGAAACAATTATCACAAAGCAGCAAGAAATCCCTGCCCTGACTTCTAAACCAACTTTGCCTAGTGTTTCTAGTAATGTTTTGTTTGTTTTGCTTTCAGTTTTTCCAGATTTGCTTAAAATTATCCCCGCAAGTATCCATGTGAGCATCATTCTCTTCTGCGCAGCACTGATCGTCTTCGCTCTGGTGGGAACAGGTTTCTTCCTGCTCAACGCTTTTGGCAGCCCTTACGAAACCCTGCACGGCCCCGTCGGGTTGTACCTCTGGAGCTTCATCGCGTGTAAGTGCCAACGCCTGCCCGCGTTTGCTGCCCGTCGTGTCCCACGTACCGGCGTGGGAGAGCGCGTCGAGGACCCTGGCTGCACTGACTCCAAACTGCGAAAGCAAAGCTAGGCAGAAAGGCAGATGACTTTGCTGTACCAAAACACGTTTTTTTCAAATTGGAGTTAAGAGATAAAACGCCAAAGTCCTCTGCGAGGGCGGGTGATGGGATGGGTACAGTGCAGGCAGCCCTGGCCCTGCTGCGTAAGCTGGCAGGAAAAGGGGAAGGTGCCCACAGGCCCTGGGGACCCGGAGCTGGGGCCACACCATGGACACACAGCACTCGGTCAGAACTGGGGCTCGCATCAGAGGGCGGAAAGGGGGAAAAAAAAGCTAAATTAAAAAAGTCAGTGGTGCAACTGCTCGCATTCACCATGATGGGAGGTTTCCACCAGTGTAATCAAGACCACCGCTTACACCAGCAAGACTTTCTCGAGGAAGGAAGGAGTTGAGAAGCGGAGAGGGAGAGACGGACAGCAGCTCGCTCTAAAAGCGGTCTCTGAAAAACACTGCCAACAGGGATAACGGACCATCCTCATCTCCCTGCCATTCACAGAGGAGGTAAAGCCTGTTCTCTGTGTCACTGGCTTGGCCAACAAGAAGATTTACTGCTACTTTATCAGATATTACATATTACAATCATAATTTAATAAAGGACCTAAGTACATATTTATCTTTAAATATGCAGACATTTGAGTTACATTCAACAGGACAATGCGCTGCTTAAAGCTGAAAAAAAGCACAGATACTTTGCTGGATCAGGGCACTAAATATTATGGGTCCTAAGCCAAATTCAATTTAAAAAGCTTACCAATTTCAGTAGCTGTTTGCTTGGATTCTAAAAATAATCCCTATTAAAGCTAAGTTGCGGTGGCCATAATAACGCTATCAAGGTGGCATTTGGTTGTGACATGCATCCCATGGCCTCGCTGCAGGGACTGCTGAGCTGACGAGCATCTCCCTCCATTTCAGGTTGCTGCGGCTGCCTCATCGTGATTCTCTTCGCTTCAGAAGTGAAAATCCATCACCTTTCGGAGAAAATCGCCAATTTCAAAGAGGGGAGTTTTACATTCAAGACTCACAGTGAACAGTTTGCAGGTTCATTCTGGATCGTCCTGGTTTGCTCCCTGGTGCAATTCCTGAACGCCTTGCTGATACGCTTTGCTGGATTTGAATTTCCCTTTTCAAAATCAAAAGATTCAGGGACAACCACCGGAGCCGCTGACCTCATGTATTAGAATTACATGATTTAAGAACACTTCATGCAAAGAAGTTCATGACTACCACACTCAACAGCCACCAGATGTACTAACTTGTAAGTGATTAGCTCTGAAGAAGTTGAAAAAAAAAAGGAAAGTTTCAAATAATGGCCCATGCAGAAAACAGAAGATGACATGCTGTTTGGTAAAGGCTAGGTCACAATGCCCTCTCTTTCTTGGGGTAAGATCTTATGAAGATATTTGCTTTTATCCCAGCAGGCTACCTGAAAAATAGTTAGAATGAAGAACACTAGGAATATCAACAGCATAGCACAGGATCTAGACGGTGAAAGAAAAGGCTTGCAGTAGAGGCACCCACTGTCACCAGCAGCAGTTTTGCCCTTTCGCCCTTCCGAAGGCTGGGCCTCAGTTGTCCCCGCGTCAGGGCAGTGGAAAACAAGGACACCCAGCAAGTCTACAGACATGTAACAAGGTAAAAGAACGATAAATGATGTACAGGCTTTGCTGGTAACAGACATCGGGTCCCGTCCCCGGAGCACAGTGCTCAGGAGGAACACAGTGCTGCAGCAAGCGCATGCAGGACAAAACCCAAACACCTGAACCCACCACTAACACTTCGAGGTAGCACCACCTGCACGGCAATGTCATTGTTTCTGCCCAGAAAGTTGTTTTTTTTTTTTTAGTATTCCAGTTCTCACAAACCAGACAATAGCTCTTTGACCCTGAAGCCCCTAAAGCCCTCATTTCCCCGTGTGATTACTGTAGCTGGGGGCTTCGTGATCTTGGTTAAAAAGACACACGTGGCAAAGCGGGATGTGATGTAGAAGAGATGCAAGAACCCCCTCCTGCTTGCCCGAGGGAGGCAGCCTGGCTCAGTGCTGCTGAACAACCCACCTGCAACCCCCCAGGGCAAAGAGCACTTCCCCGAGCAAGGTGGCAGGAATGGAGGCCGGGCACCTTCCACGCTGTGCCCTCCCAGAGCCTCACGGCCAGAGGCACGAGGAACACTGCCCAGAAATCAGCCCTAGCAACGCGCTCTCATCAAACACCACCAACAAACAGACCCAGAACCTCTGGCACAGGGCAGAAATGGGGTGATGCTACAGACAGGCTCGCAAGGCTGATGAAGAAATAAATCCGTGAGGTTCCCTGCCCCGAGGCAGGCAGGAAGGCAGCACGGACCAACACACCAGCCCGCGCACCCCCAAACTTCTGCAAGCCCCTTAAAGCCACCGAACTGCCCAGCCCAGGTACAGCTACGCCAGCCCGATGATTTACAGAGACCGAAAGAGCGTTATGGCACAAAACACTACCTCCGGAGGGGCTTGGAGAGGAGCTGCTCCTCGCAGGACGTGGAGAGAGCGACCAGGAGCAGAGCTGCCGGGGAGCAGCCCCTGCCCCAGCCACCCGTTTCTCTGCAGGGGCTGCCGCCGGGTCCCGCACAGCTGCGGGCGAGGGGCAGCCCCAGCCGGCCCCCTCCCAGGCACCTGCGTGGGATCCAGCCCCGCAGACCTGTCGGGGCTCGCCCCCTAGACCCGCGAGTCAGGCCCCAGCGACCCTCGGGCGTCCATCACAGTGTTCGTACTGGTACTCTGGACGGCAAAACATCGCCGTCGGGGTTTTGGGAGAGGTCTGTCAGCCGCAGCCCTGCTCCGCAGACCCCTTCACAGAGCAGCCCGGCCTCCCCCGCTCTGCCGGACCTCCCCAGGTTTGATCACCGGGTAAGGGCGGCTGCGAGTTGTCACGACCCCTAATTTTTTTCCATTGTTTTTATTCTTAATTAATGTGCATATTCTTCTTAATGTTAATGTATCTTCTAAACACATAATTCGTATTACATCTCACGGTATTGTTAACTATACAGCAAATAATGGGAAATAATCTTTCATCCTTCCTGATGCTTCCTGATGCCGCTCTGCTTCGCGGCTCTGCCGCGGCGTCGGCGGTCGGCGGTGTACAGGATCGGATGCACAGACTGCTCGCGCGCGTGAGTGTCACAAATGAGTCGTTAGGTCACTTAAAGAATCACCGTCACAGGTGTCTAAAGAAAGACTTTACTAAAAATCTGTAAAATGTGAATTGGCAAGACTCACTCTGTTACTTGTCAAGTGAATGGTATACAAAATCGAGGTAGGACTGGGGCAGGATGGTTTATACAGAGACTGAAGCAAGATGCCGGGGGCAAGGGAGACCCTCCCGCTGGGTCACAGGCTCGGAATGGACCCCTCCCTTCCTAAACTGCTCCCCAGAGAGGAGCTGGCTGCGGCTGGACCCAGACCTGGCCTCACACCCCGGGGCAGCATCAGCTCAGCCTCACGTTTTTTCCACTGAAACTCAGACAGACACCCCTGGTCGGCGCGTTCCCACAGACCGAGAGAGAAGAAAAAGTGTGAGATTTCCATGACCCCAGCAGCACGAAACCAGTGGGTTTCCCCCACCCAGCTACACAGCACCAGTGTGCCCGAACGCCGGCCTCGCCGCAGCGAGCGGCAGAGCTCAAGGGAATGCCACCGCAGGGACTCTGCCTGTCCCCGGCACCTCTCCCCTGGGAACTTGCTCGACTTTACAGACATCGCCCAAGTTGGCAATTTTTTTCTTGCTTCCCACTCAGCCTCGCAGCTCAGACTCCGTCCCGCTTATTGTCAGCCGGTGTGGAGGGAGCTGCAGCCCTGCAGCTGGGAAATGGTACCCCCTGCCCCTGCACAATACCCCCCACCCCTGCAAGATCCCCCCTGCCCCTGCATAATA
>Ga0065711_1042328_pt1 | contig 15457 bp, 10 predicted proteins | sample Hoacrofraction12_FD_59098 | JGI IMG/M metagenome (GOLD analysis project Ga0065711, IMG submission 59098) | Hoatzin crop microbial communities from Cojedes, Venezuela - Epithelial fraction 12 v2 (version 2) | ecosystem: Host-associated > Birds > Digestive system > Esophagus > Crop | place... | reverse complement strand
CCCCCCAAGTAGCTGGCACTCTTGCATGGGCTGAGCTACTTGGCATTGGGAGTTGCCAGTAGTTTTACTGTGGATATTATAAACCTGGTTGTCTTCTCGGTGAGCATACTGATTCATTTTACTGTTTTGTAAGTCCTTCATTCTTATTTGAACTTATTTGCTTAGTTAAGCTTCTTTAAAAAGTAGCTCTGTTTGTTTTTCGAATAATACCGTAGGTGTGTGCTATGGTGTGTGTGTGCCTGCCTCTTTCTCCACATCGCGTCTTGCAATTAATGAGTTGTCTCTTTTTCAGAAGTTTTTTGATTACAGTAAGCTAATTCTCAATCAGTATAATTCTTAAGCAGAATACTCACAAATGATAAATACCATTTTTCCTTGCTGTGTGTGGTATTGCACTTTTTTCTGTCTGGTCCTAATCCATATAAATGAAAACCTGGCATTCAGTGAAACATAGGTATAAGATGATGTTCTTGAGTACATTCCTTCAGTGGATAGTGGTAGCTTGGTTTGGTAGTGATAACTGAAAATCAGACCTGATTGTAGGAAGATTGGCATTATTTAGTAATAAAGATTTTTTAGACCGGTTTCAGAAAGAATTTGAAATAAAAACTCAAAGCCTCTCAGTATAGAATGAGCATAATCTTGTTGAATTAACAAATAATCTAGGCTGATGTTAGTATAGGGAAGTCAACATTTAATATTTTCTTGACTCTGGCAATGAGGATTAGACTCTGAAGATATCCTGGAATATTATGGCCTGAATTCAAAGACAAGGCAATGACAGGTTTCTGGCTTCCAGTAGTGGGCTTAAGGAACAATTGTTATGTGATTAACCCCCTGCATGACTAGTCATGTAGAATTTCAGAATATTCTCGCAATATTGAAAGGTTTACAGTTTCCTGCCAGCACAGCTCTATTCCGGTGGAGAAAATCAGAGTTGGAACCGACTCTTGCAGAAACGTCTACCAAACTCATCTCGCTCTGAAAAAACACCCTTATGTGACTGAAAGAGAATAAAATGTTGCATTGCCAGCATGGTGTTGCTCTTGACTGGTTGTAACAGATCTGTGCTGTAGCTCTCGGTGCATTGGATGCTAGAAGATGGAAAACGGGCCTCTCGGGCAAACAGTTACGTAGCAGAATTCCTTGTCTCAAGAGCAGCAAAGCCAAAAGTTTCTTGGCATTCTGACTGCATTCCTTTTCCAGTATGTGCTCAGAATAACTTGGGACTTTTTGGAGCAGAAGTGGGACAAACGTTTGAATGTAGACAGAAAAGTCTATGCTCAGTTTAGCTGTTCAGCTGCAGCTTTGAAAATGTGTTAGGTTTTTTTGAAGCACTGTATGTTAGTGGGTTATAATCTTTTTTTCTAATTCAAATAATCCAAAAAGCCTGCCTTGCTTAAACAAAAGCAGATGCTATTCGTTAAGTGGTTTGTTCATTTTGAGTGTTATGCTTGTGTTGGGAGGGAAGAAAGGTTTCAGTACAAGTTGGCATTACAGCGTAAATGCATTTGACCTTTTTTGGTCCTCATTGGTCGCTTTGCTTTTGGTATTGGTTTTGGCTTAAAAAAACAGACCTTAATGAAAGCCACAGTTTTGTGCTATGCCTTAAATTTTAAACAGTTTTTCATTCAGTTCTGTGGCTTTGCTTTGGGTTCTGGACAGGCTGAGATGTCATTTGTAGTACAGTAAACAAAACTGCCTTCTGAATTTTGATGTTGGTTTATTTCAGTTGCAATTTTTAAATCTTCCACTAGAAATAATAAAGCTCCACGGTGGAATTATATCATATAAAAGAAGGCATGGCGTTTAATCCAGTACCCTAACTTTCTTTCAAACTGTATTGTTGTCGCAGCTGATAAATTTCAAAGTCTGTCTGATATAAAAATGTTTAACAGCTGTCATGAACATTTTTTTCCTGTGCCCTTGGGAACTTCATTTTGCTGATGGAAGGTCACTGCTTTTCCCTACCACATTGAGAGGTAGCAAAACCTGGGCAGCCAAAGACTTGGTTAATGGTATAACTAACTCCTGAGTTCAGGAAGAGCCCTGAAGGTTTTTTAGTAACAAATCTTCATATTTGGTCCTGTCTGCAAAAATAGTCTATTTGTGCATAGGGGAACCATTTTGCTTTTTCGTCCGATGCTGTTGCCATAAGTATTTTAGTTCTTGGCTTCTGAGTTAACTTCTTACTTTCTGCATCTGGTGGTGGATCATAAATCTTTAAAGCTCTTAACCAGCCCTCTGCAATGAGTTTTTAGTCACGTCTTGCAGCTCACAAATTAACAAAGTGACTTATGAAAGCTTCTAGATGCTTGTCTGTTGTCCATTAGGACACTATTCATGCATTTTCAAATATAGTTTGAAATTAGGGGAGCTGACTAGTGCTTATTTAACTTCATAATTTCCTCCGGACAAGCCTCAGTTGCATTTGATGTTGCAGTACTGAGGCTAAGCCTCTGGGCTGCCCTTGGTGCTGAGGGTCATCTGTACGTTGATGGCAGACGGGTTGCATCTCAATGATTCTTCATTTGGTTACGTGGCTTTATTTTTTCACTCAAAGGTTTTCTTAGTCCCTGTCAGGTGAAGATCTCTGGCAAGGTGTGTCATATTGCACCAGCTCTGGTCTTTGGTTTTGAGGTCAGAAGTGCTACATGAAAGGTGAAGAGTGAGGAGAGCTAATCCTAACTAGGTCATGTACTGGCTCCTGTAAGTGCAGCTCGTGTGAGCAAAGCAGGCTGAAGCCGTGCCAAGCGTGGCACATCCAGAGTTGCTTGAGAACAGGAGTGTGAACAGTTCTGCGAGTGCCTCGAGGTATGGCTTTGTGCTCTTAGGGCGTTGCACTTGGTAAATGCCCACTTTCCTTCTCTAACTTCATGGCAAATGTGTGGTAGCTTTTCCAGTAGAAGTGAGGTAAAGCTTAATTGGATGAGGGCACACACGCCTGTGCTGTTACTGTGGTGTAACTCATGTGCTTTGGTTTAAGTAGCATTGTTGGAGTTGCCATGAAACTTGAAGATGGTGATCAGTTCTGAATGAAAGAATTGTTGCTGCTTCAAAGTGTGAATTAGCCCAGGCAGTACAAAACATATCTTTCGCTTAGATGGGGTGAAGCGTTGTCTTTTTCAATGCGATTTTTGAAAGGTAGATAAGATTTTGCCTGTGGGGGGAAAAAAAAGGTAGATGAGTATAAATCCACATTGGCAGAATTTACCTGTAGGAAATGTCTGTTCCAGTGTAAACACAGTAATGTAACTGTAGTGGAAAATTCTGAAACATTCACTGCTATCTGGAGGGATGGCATTGTGGTTAAATATTAACATCAATAAAAGCATACAGCTATTGGAAATAAGCTGCAGAGTGAAGTCTTTCTTTGTGTAAGCATCCTGCAAGGTAGGAATGCATGAATCATCCAGTAGCTAGAATCCTTATAGCAGTTACGTGCACAATAGAAATCTGCGGATTGAGCAGAATGCCCAGAGTAACCAAACTGACTCCTTTTTTATAGATGCTTTTAGAATTTAGTCTCCCGAACACTGAGAAGTCACATGTCAGCTCTTAAGATAATCTAGCATCATTAATCTGCTGCAAGGTTTACTTTACTTTCCAAAGATAAAGAAGGCAGTTTATAATTTATGGCAGAAAGACAACTTCTTTTTTCTTTCAGATCTTCACTAATAACACTAAGAAAGGTTTGAAGAAAAATGGCTCTATGTATTCTCCACAGCGAAGTCTCCAGAAGGGTAGTCAGCTATGACAGGAGGGATACTTGTAGAAATGAGACCATAAGCTGGAGGCAACATGAATTGGGTTATGAATCCTCATGGGCCTGGTATTTATTGATAATTATTAAAGGAGTCTCAGCCTTATCTGCAAAGGCACTGAGTTTTTAAAAAATAAAATAGCTTTCTGAGTTAAAGACAGTTTCACTGTCACTGAAAAACTTTCTATTTTACTGGTCTTTGAAAATCCCGCTGTTAGAAAATCCTGCTGTTGCTGCTCTTAACTTCCAAAGTCTTTCTTCGTTCTCCCCTCTGGCCCTCACGCAGTGCATGGCTGGAAACTGGCAGAGAAGTGAAGAAAAAGCAATTCCTTTGCCTGAGTGTCTAAACCTTTCTCTAGTTTGTTCTGGTCCTAAAGCTTAGTTCTCTTATTGTGATACCTCTTGCTGGCTTTTCTCTTCCGTCTTTTCCAGACCCTCTCACCCCCTCTTTTTTAAAACGCTGGATCTCCACCAGTCAACGCTCAGGCCTTGTGTTCAACCCTTCCACTTGTGTAGCTCTGCTTCTAAATACCCGGTGCTTGGCAAACATCACAATTTTCTGTCATTTCTGAGGGGTACAGCCAGCATATCCTACAATATGTTTTAAAATGGCCTAGGTAACAGGTAATAGTAATGATGAAAGATTTGCCAGGTTTTGAGAACTGTATGGATTACAATTGTTCTTGGAAGTACTCTAATAATAATAATAAGCAGAATCCTTTGAAACTAATCTAATGTAAAATATGTGTCGATAATCTGACATCTGTGGCTGTTTTAACTACTGAACCAGTTTTCAGAGGATTGAATTTTGTGACAAGATTCAAGGTTTTGTATGTCTTAATTCTAGCCCACTAAAAACTTAAATTTTCCAACTCAGCAATACATACTTCATTGTCAGAGCAATCATGAGATGCATGCCATCACTGGGTGCCGTGGAGTGGCTTACTGTTGCTGTGTAATGGACTTTTGTTGTGGTAGGACAAAGACTTATTGATGAATTGCCTATAAAAAGTGGCTTTGGAATATTACTTTATTGTCAGTGAAGTCTCTATGTACTTACAGTTGTGTCTTTCCTTACAACACCTGCAGTACAATAAAGATTCTTAGTTCCTGGTTGCAGTTGGGTCGCTGTAGCACTACACAGAGATACAAGCAATAAACTGGAATGTGACTACAATTAATTAGCGGTGCCTTGTAGAAGAAGGAAAAAAGAATAATAAAGAACAATATTGACATTGGAAAACTGCCATCAAAAGGTGTGGCTGCTCAGACAAATAAGATTAGCTGCCCTTTCTTGACTGCTAAGAGCAGTTGGATCATCTTTACTGTGAAAGATAACTTTGAAATATTGTTTTGATATGTTTTGTGATCAGCTGTTAGAGGACGTGGCAAGTAAATAGGTTAGCTGGCTTCATAAATGTCCAAATTGCACTAATAAAATCCTTGGTATGTCTGCAGAAAAAAATCATTGAAAGGTGGAAGTATTTAAAAAAAAAAAAAAAGATGCAGAAGTCCATGTGTACCTTCCCAGTATATGAAGTGTATTTAAATATTCTGAGGATGCTCTTCTTGGTGTATTATGTGGAGATACCCTCAGGATATCTGGTCCTCGTGTGTCAGCTGGACTTTGAGAGCAAAGGAGTGTTCCTGCAAGATGATACTGGGTTTAACTGTAAGCTTGTTAGGCCTTTGGAAAAATTAGTGATGCGAACACTGTAGAGGCAATAAAACCCATGATTTATTACTGAGTCTGCCTTATTTAAAGAGCTTTCAGTAACTGTGAGTGTGTGTAGATGGCACTGTCTTACCTTCTAGTTAAAGATCTGTTCTCTTCTGCAGGCTGGCAGTGATGGCGAAAGCATAGGAAACTGTCCTTTTTCTCAGCGGCTGTTCATGATTCTTTGGCTGAAGGGAGTGGTGTTCAGTGTCACAACAGTTGACCTGAAGAGGTAAGAAATACTTGGTTTATCTGACAAGCAAGAATATAGTACACTTGGTGTAACAAGTGTTTGTCTGGGGCTTCTAAATCTTTCATGGTTTATATTCTGAAATTAAAAAGAAAATCTGTCCTCATAAATACTGAGGCAACCTTGATGTAAATGGTGCATTAATTGATGGTTATTTATAAGTATCTGCAATTATGCTCTTCTGTAAAACTAATAGCTGAGATGAAGTCTCTTATAACTGAATGCTGAATCTCACAAGTCACAACACACAAAAATCACATCAAGATCTCACAAGTGAAGACTGCTGGATGGGTATTTTAGATCAACTAAGCTTTGATAACATCTCCAATGGGTATTACATACAGCAGTCTACTCCTATTTTTGAAGATTTTAAGATAATATTGCTTATTATGCATTAAATATAAAAACAGTGTGATAATATTTGTCCGGCAGGTAAATACGAGTGAAATAGCAGTGAAATGGGTAGGAATAAAATGTGAAATATTCTGCCTTTGTATAGCCAAATATGTCATGGTGCTGCGTGTCACCTAAATTGCAACTTCATCTATGCAATGAATACCTTAGTGGGTAAGAAGGGTGAAATGTGAATCCAGGAGTCTTTGTTTCCAAAGGTTGGGTGTACTTTTATTAGAAGTGGTAATGCTAAATTCAGCAGAGGCCTTGTATTTGTTTTTGGTGTGAAGTAATGTTTTCACAGCACTAATGTAATCTTGGTCACTGAAGTCTCTGGAGAGAGGAGAGACTGCCAGTGCTTACAAACCTTATTTTCAGAAATAAAGCCAGTAGAAATACACAGTGTTCTCCAATGAATCAAGTGTAAAATGTGTAAGAAAGAAATCACCCTGCTAGACTTAACCTCTTGGAATTTTTTTGAAGGAGGTGACTTGTTTTGGTTTTTAAAAATCACTGAAGTTGCTGCTTCAGTGCTGGCAACTAGTGTTAAATATTTCCGTGTGTGGTAAGGCTGAGGCAGACCACTCGGAGGGGGAGAAAGCAGCTTTTGTCAACTGGGTGTGCATTTGTAGCAGCTCAAGGATTTTCTCTGGCCAGTGTGGGATTTTACTGCAAGTAGAATTGTTGCTGCCAGTACATGTAAGCCAAATATATCATATCTTCCATTTAGCACTGCATGTGGTTGGTGGAAACCTCAGGAGTAGAACTTGTGCTTGCATACGGTTTGTAGTTTTGGACTTCCCTTGCTTTTAATGATGGTGTTATTTACCCTGTTGCGGTTATCGGGGTGCAGGGGGAGGCATGAGAAGAAGGTTAAAGAAGACGTTATATTTGGAAGCATTAGTATTGCTGAACTAGTCTGAGAAATATCATTAAAATGTGAAAGATGCCTGATTAATTGGCTTTATTTGTGTCCCTTTGGCAACTTTGGGTTAATTGGGTGGGGGAATGGGATGTAAGGCTAACTTTTAGAGTATAAGTTGGTTGCAGATGTTTAAAATTGTCCTTTTGTACACAAGGAAAGCTTTCTTTCATTTTTTTTATGTTGGGGAAGAGAAAACACAAAAGTGCAAAATTAAATAACTGCATGGAAATAGGTCAAATGAACTCCACTTTTTTGTTGTACGCAGAATGTATTTTCTTGTAAAGAAAACGAGGGACCCCTGAAGCTTAACTCAGATTTGAGTAGATGCTGATACAAACTTAATTCCTTTTAGACTTTACTTAAAGCTTCATAAATACAAATTTAACGTTCTGCATTGTCTAATACCTACTTGTAGAGTAGTGTATTGTGCAGCATATCAAATGCAGCTAACTGCTCAAGTGGAAATGTTTTATACCAGATGGTGTTTTTTCCTCTGTTAGCATTACCAGAATGATAATAGTTGCTAGATGTTGCCTGAATACTTCTAATATTGTTACAAGAAACTGCTTTTACAAGTACCTTATTCAAGCCGATTACCCTCTCTTTCTGTCTTGTTACAGACGCAAACTTGTTGAAGAGCTGGGCAGTAATGCTTTTAAGCATCTGAATAATTTATTTATGCTTCTGCCTTATAGCGTAATTTCTGCACAACAGTAAGGCAGGCTCTGTCTGTGAGTCTTAAAAGGTCATGGTTGGGTACAAAAGTGCACAAGTAAATAACTTTGGACACAGGAAAAAGTGAGTCTGATCTGATTGACTCTGTGGCGTGTATTTTTCCCTTCCATAACTGCATTGGACATCATACTGTGCTAACAAAAGAACATTTTGCAGTTCTCAGTTCTATTCTTAAGACATAAAAATATGCACATAGGCAAACAAAGTGGCACATACTGCCCTTTCAAAGAAATCGTGCATTTCTTGCTTCTGTTTAGTCAGACAGAGGCTTTATTCTTTCCCTTTTCAGAAGCAGCATTTTTCAGTGCTCAGAGATTTGACTTGTTCTGGCGACTAGAGCAGAGTTGCAGTACATAAACCATTTGCTGGGCTTGTAACAACATTCAAGGCCAGCTTGCATTTGGTGAAGTTTTGAAATCCTATTTTAAACATCTCGATTGTGTGGTTTTACAATTATGTTGACAGACAGAGATTAAATAAAGAGATTAGTAAATATTAAAGACTGCCCAGAGGTGAATGCAACTTCAGCAGTGTAAAATGCTGCTTAGGAACAGGGCTTTTTTGTTGCTGGCATTTTTTTTTGTTACTCTTCAGACATTGGGGTACTTGTATAATCTATATATATATCACTGTAGAGCGTATTTCATTTGGAGGCTGGCATTTGTCTGATGTTCAAGAAATTATTTGAACACTAATTGCTATTCTGGTTTGTGGCAAAACCATGAAATGTTTATACCTTAAGTCTGGTGTTAAAGAGCCTGCCCACTTAGTGATAGCCAGAGGTTTAAGTATGTGGCCCTACCTCCAAATACCCCAGTAAACTTTGGGGCAGGTACTAGCTATCATGGAATTGTTTTGAGTGGTTATAGAAGTGTTTTGGGGGGGGTGTTATTTTTCTTTTAGAAAAAAAGCTGATAAAAAAGTTTTATCTCTGAAGTAAACTTCACTAGAATATTTTTAATTGCCTTCTTGCTTGACTATTAAGGGAAGTTGTACTCTTAGCCTGTTAAAGATATTCCTGTGTACTTGTAGTGCACTAAAGGCTGTGGCTTGTATGTGGTAAACCAGGGTTTGTTTATGATCCACTGGCAAGAGTAGCAACCTGGAAGTCAAGCCCTGTATTATGTTTGGGCTTTGGCTGTGGGATGTTTAATCTCTGCTTTCTCTTTTTTGAAAGATATAGGTGGTCTGACTGGAGTGGCAAGAGGGGTTAATAAAATGCTCTGGGATCCTCGAGATGCACTCTGATTCTTTGGAAAACTTTTTTGGTTAGTTCATTAGACTAGCCTGTTTCTGAAATTAAATCTTTCCTGTGATAGTAGTACTGCAAATCCGGTGGTCTTGCCTGTGTTTGTTTTTAAAATAGCATTCCTTTTGAGGAATTTTATCTAGCCAATGTGAAATTGGAAGTGAGCCACAATGACTTCCTGTAATTGTTGTGGGTTACAAAGCTGTATTTAAATGAAGTGTTAAGCTACTTAAAGCATTAACTGATGACAGACTTTAAATCCTGAAAGTAAGAGGGCGATGGCAACTATTAGTGAGAAGTAATTTCTTGGATGCTTAAAAATTGAAAATGTTTGAAGTTCTTGTATTAACAAGACTTCTGTCACCTGGCTAAGAGCAGGGTGCTTCATGTTCTTGAGTATAAAACTCGGTTTTCTCCTTCACTTTTACATAGACTGCCAAGTGCTCGTATCTGTCAGAAGAGCACTTTGGCACTAGATACACTTGCTGCTTGCCCTGCTTAGGAGGTTCAGCAGCGGGCAGGACATGAAGTTCTGGCAGGGGTTCTTAATTTTGTAAGAAATCGAAAGCAGTGCTTCCACAGGACAAACTTGTAACCTGTGCTTAGTTTACAGAGCCTGCATGCTCTCTCTGAAAACACTGCTTTCTCATGCTACCTGAAGTGACTCTGTGTGTGTATATTACTGATCTAGTTTCCCTGTCCAGTACAGTCTGGAGGCTTTCTTGAACTGTAGTTCCAGTATCCAGTAAATCCAGTTCCTGGATGCCTGGTGCTGGCTTGGGAATGTGGTCATGTCTTACAAAGCACAAACCCAGTTCAAGGGTTAGGGTCCGGTTTGGATTTGTTCAAACAGTAACAAAGGGGCAACTTTGCCTTGGCAAACTTTCTGCTGGGTCAGGTATCATTTGTTCCTCATCCAGCCTAACACTAGCAAAAGGTGGTGGTCAACCTGTAGTGGGTGTGCTCTGATCAACTTGGCAGAAATGTAATTGTACAGTCATGCCTCATCTGGGTCGTGTGTGCTGCCAGATGTCCGTACACAGAGATGGTCTGAGGAGCTGGGAATTGCAGGCTGTCCTCTAAAATGTGGAGAGCCTCTTACAGAAGTTAGACAGGGTCCTTCTGAGCAGTCATCCTGGACTGTAGTCAATAGCTTCATCAGAGGGAAGTTTTAAGTGCTGCTGCTGAAGAAGTGCCAAGCAGTACTGAAATTTTATTTCTGCTTGCGCTGAGACAGTTGCAGTAGCATGGGACTAATACCATGATGATTTACTGGGGAAAAATTGGCTGCAGCTTTTTAGATGGTGCGTTGGATTTTATAGCCTGTAATGAATCCACATCTCATTATTGACTTCTGCTTTGCATCTGAATCTGCTGACAAGGCAGATGGGAGAGCTTTACATTGAAGAGTAAGTTAGATGTTTTGGGGTGAATGAGTAGGTGGGTGTATATGTGTAACTGACGTACAGGCTTCTAAATAAATGCCTGCAGTGTTGTTCCTTGTCACTACAGTATCATGGCACAACTGGAGGATAGAGAAGCTGATTGCTAATAAAAGAGACTGGCTTAGCCTGGTAAGGATGAGTATGAAAGGAGCTGGAGTGAACAGCAAGAGGTATCGCTGACGTAAGATTTGGAAATGTCTGAGTATTTTAGCTTGATTCTGTTTCTCTTGTGTCTAGTCGTACTAATGTCGGGGCAGCTTCTCCCTTTGCCCAAGTGCTGCTCTTGTTTGTAAATAGTTTTTTCACTGGAGGAAGCTTTAAGCATTGTTTTTAAACATGATGTTTAAGCATCAGTTAGCTTGTCTAGAATCAGATTCTGTGTACACATAGTAAATGGTTTATACATACTGTTCTATCTCAGACTTGCTTATTTCCAGAGAAGCTCTGTGTAAAAGGGGAGGATTATCACTGATCGCAGATTATGCTATATATAAACTCTGTACTGCAGATCTTGGGAAAGAGGGAGAGTGTGTGTGGTGCATATATATCCCCCCCCCGCTAGTCAACATTATATTGACTTGAGAAAAAACATAGCCAGAGGTAGGAGGAAGCAGTTGCTTTTAAGTATTTAAAATTATTTGTGATCAAGTATATATTCAAAATGCTAATCAAGCTGTAAACTCACTTTTTAAAAAGAAAAGTGGTGATACTTTTTTAAAACTGCAAGGACATGAAAACCTCAAGCAGTGCTTTCGTGACTGTAGCATTGAAAGCCAGGGTCATGGATGTCCCATGCTTACTTTTGTATTGGTTTGTATTTCACCCTAGAAAGCCAGCAGACCTGCAAAATTTGGCTCCAGGCACTCATCCGCCCTTCATAACTTACAATGGTGAAGTGAGAACAGATGTGAACAAGATTGAAGAGTTCCTGGAAGATGTTTTGGCTCCACCCAAGTAAGTGTTAAAATATTAATTTGTCACCTTAGATTAGATGAAGTGTTCTCAAAGGGGTTTTCTGCACAGAGCAAGATGTGTTTTGGCATCAATAAACTGGAGACTAGACATTGAAAATAGCTTGGAGTTCTTGCTTGGCATACTTTTCCTCCCTCCAGCTCCCTCATCTGTATATTAAAAAATACTTCTTCCAGCTTTCAATAAGCAGATGGACAGATGATAATGATACAGAACTAGTGATTAGTAAATGCAGCTTGGAAATAATTTTTAAAAAATAAATTCCTTCATACTAGGCATAATGATGAGTCCTGGAGATTGATTAGGTAGTATTTGGAAATTACGGTGTAAAATACTGAACACTTTGAAAAATAATTAGATTGCACAGCCCAAGCATGAGAAATGTGTTCATGCTTTCTAAACTGTCGGCTTTCTTCTCCCTCAGCTGGCAGGCAGTGGGAAAAGGCAGACACTGCCTTTAGCAGTCTGAACTGTTCTGTCTTTTTAGTGTGGCAAGACTTTACTTTTTTTGTTAAAAGATTTGGAGTCCGTGATACTCTGGGACAGAAGGAAAAAGATCTTCAGTGAACAGAGAATGGGCAAGAGTATTTAGCTTGTTACCTGCTTGATTCTGAACTGTATTGTTGTTTACAGAACTGTGATCAGCCCCCTTGGCGGCAGTGCTGTGCTGGAGTGAGGGAGCTTGCTCTTGTGGGCTGTTTCAGACCCTCTGTGCTTGAAACACATGCCTGATTCGGAAAGCAGAAACGTGCTTTGGTAGTCCTCTGAAAAGTGATTATGAAGTGTTGGGTTTAAAAATCTTAACTTAAATGGAAGTGTGTACTAGTACAGTTAAGAAGCGAGTCCTCCACATTAATCTTCAAATGGATAAACTGGTAAATCTACATGATGTGGAATCTTTTTTTTTTTTAAAAAAAAGGCTGTTCATGCTAGTTAGTGTATGATGAGCAGTGTTCTGCTATATGTGCTGTAGATCTGTTCCTTTCTACTTTTTAGGTACCTAAAACTGTCACCAAAGCATCCCGAATCAAACACTGCTGGAATGGATATATTTGCCAAATTTTCTGCATTTATCAAAAATTCTAGACCAGAAGCTAATGAAGGTAGGTTACATGGGGGCTCATAGCTGTGCACCCATTGTTTTGTTGTGTTTTTCAGAGCAGCTTTACTGTGAAGTGTCTTGCTGACAAATTTTGCTGCATGTTGATGGACGCTTGAGAGTGCCTCATGAATTAAACCTGTGGTTTAAAGTTAGTGGTCAGAGACAAAGATTTCAATACTTCCAAACTTCAATTAGTGTTCAGTCAGAATTTTAGTAGGGTATGCATGGTTTGTGTATATCCCTGACGTTGAAACTTCTCTACGCAACAGCCACTCAAAACTCTTGAACTAAGTAGAAAGGATTTTAACACCCAGAACTGAATTCCATGCAGAGTTTTTCATGCCCCAGCGGCTGAGTTTCCATGCATTTGCTGGGAGGCCTTTCTGCACGCTTGATTATTTGACCTTTCTAGGATGGAGGGCTCCCGTTCAGAGTTCTGAGTGAAGCTTAGTTCATATCGCTTGCTTTAAAGGATTAAGACCTTTCTGTGTGGAGAGAACATAGTAGATCGAAGGTGAGAGATCAATAAGAGATAAAGAATTCACAGTTAGACCTTTAAATGGTTTAATACAAATCTTTTGTTCTCAATGTACTTGGAGGGAAAACTTCAGCCAGGGAATCAGAATGCCTTTCTGCTGTATTTTGAATGGAGAGATGCAAAATATTTGTAAACACCTGAAAAATACTTTTCTATTTTGTGGGGTTTGCTGCCCTCTGCTGCTGTGTTCCATGAACCTCCTCGGTGGTTTGTGGGTTTGGTGTGGCTGTTAGTTGAGCATGTGACATTAAACAGATTATGTTTGAATGAATATAAACCTTCGCATAGCTTAATTCTAATTAGTTTAAGCCAGTTAGGAATAGTCCTAAGAAACTGATGTAAGCTACTTTTTAAACCAAAAATAAACACTTGTGGACAGTCTTGGAGCTTTTTAAATTAGTGCAAACTCATGTATAAACCAGCTCTTAATCTGCATCTGTGTGATGTTTAAAGGGATTCTAGTTCAGTTTCAGTGTCACTAGTGAGCACGAAGGCAGCTCCAGCGGTAGTGTTGCCACAAAAATTGTACAAGAGATAAAAATCCTTCAGTATACGGGCTGTTCTGGGTAGTACAGTTGTGTGGGTTTTGTTTTTCAGATCTGGTACTGATACCAATATTCTAAATTATAATTTGCTTTGCAATTTGTGTGCTGTGAGTTGGCTTTCTTTTCTGTTCTTAAAACTGTTCCTTCCTCTGTAGCCTTAGAACGTGGCCTCTTGAAAACCCTCCAGAAGCTGGACGAGTATCTGAACTCTCCCCTTCCTGATGAGATAGATGAGAATAGCATGGAGGACATTACAGTTTCTACCCGCAAGTTTTTGGATGGCAATGAGATGACACTAGCAGACTGCAACCTGCTACCCAAACTACACATTGTCAAGGTAAAGGACTTGTATGTTGTTATGTGACAATGAAGGACAAAATGCATATGATTTATGACACTCTGGAGTCCAACTCATTTCAGCCATGTGTAAGCTCCCATGTAAGTTTAACTACAGTATTAATAGTGCGTGAAATTGTGTAAGATTTGGGTAATTCATGAGGGCTTTAGGGATAGAGCAGTTGAGTTCAGTGAAGGTGTGAACCAGTAGACAAGTTGGGTGGCAGATGGTAAAATGGCACGAACCAAAACCTGTTTTACTGCACTGGCCATTGTGGTCACAGGAAGAAGTTGCAGTGCTTAAAATAATGAGGTAGAAGGAGGAAGGTGAACATCATGTGACCAGTCAATGCTTAAAGTGGATATCTTCTCACATCTGTAGAGAAAACTGCTGGATTAGCAACAAGGGAAATGGCACAATGTGGAATACAAGGATTCTATTAAAAAAAAAAAAAGTTGGAAGTCTAGAAAGAGGTAGCCTAGGATAACTACAGGAGTGAAGATGTGCCTATATAATCGTGGTTTGATTTCTTTTCACTGTCTCCAGTGATGTTTGTCAGTTTTGTACTGCAGATGGAGCCACAGATTAAGTTTCTGCCTGGTTGCAGAAGGGTTTACTTTGGTGAGGACAGTACTACAACTGAAGCGAGGCAGTGTGCCGCCAGGTCCAGGCATATCCCAGAGGGGCAGGTTCTACTGACTTTAGAAGTGACTCTGAGGGTGTGTGTTGGAAGGATAGCTTAACGAGAGAGCGACAAGGGATGGAAAAGTGGCTTAAATTGAAGGATGTAAATTCATAACATGATTCTTTTGTTCTAGGTGGTGGCCAAAAAATACCGCAACTTTGAGATTCCCAAGGAAATGACAGGGGTTTGGAGATACCTGACGAATGCTTATAGCAGAGATGAGTTCACCAACACCTGTCCTGGAGACAAAGAAATTGAAATAGCTTACAGTGATGTAGCCAAGAGACTCACTAAGTAAACAGCACTTGCAAAAGAGATGACTTCTTACATATTCCATAACAATGCTTCTAACAGACTGCTCTTTTCATATAAGATAGCAATTTTTTTTGCATGAACTTGCAGTTATTCAAAGTTATGGTGGATAGACCAGGTACAGTAATTACTTAAAGTTTGCAGACTTAATTATAGGCTTGTTTTTCCTTACCTCCTTTCACAGCGAGTTTGAATATCATTAATGCAGTTATGTTAATGTTGCACTGGGGTAACTCTAGATCCTTCAGTATGAAGGGTTACCTTGCCCCTGCTACTTTTCTTTGCAAACATTTGGTCCCAGTCTATGAATTAGTTTAGGATATTGTCTTGCTATATGGTACAAGGAATATTTATGTATTTTGGAATTTACTGCTTTTCCAGAAGATCTATACACAGTTGTCATGTCTGTGACACATTGAACTGTACCTGCTAGTCTATCCTATTTACGTATAGAAGGGAACTTATCCAAAAGAGCCATTTGCAGAATAT
>Ga0065711_1042326_pt1 | contig 15457 bp, 8 predicted proteins | sample Hoacrofraction12_FD_59098 | JGI IMG/M metagenome (GOLD analysis project Ga0065711, IMG submission 59098) | Hoatzin crop microbial communities from Cojedes, Venezuela - Epithelial fraction 12 v2 (version 2) | ecosystem: Host-associated > Birds > Digestive system > Esophagus > Crop | place... | reverse complement strand
GTGCTGAGGGCTCCAGAGCTGAACGCAGTACTCCAGGTGAGGTCTCACCAGAGCAGAGTAGAGGGGCAGAATCACCTCTCTCGACCTGCTGGCCACGCTTCTCCTGATGTAGCCCAGGACACGGTTGGCCCTCTGGGCTGCCAGTGCACATTGCCGACTCATGTCCAGTCTTTTGTCTATCAGTACCCCCAAGTCCCTCTCAGCAGGGCTGCTCTCGATCCTTTCATCCCCCAGCCTGTATTGATACCGGGGATTACCCGGACCCAGGTGTAGGACCTTGCACTTGGCCTTGTTGAACCTCACGAGGTTCACACAGGCAAATTAAAATGCACAAGAAATGTTCTTCTAAAATATTTAGATTCTTCTGCTACTTTTTATTTATTTTGTATTGTAACTCTGGGACAAGTTAAAGGCAGCACAGCACTGTGTTGTCACTTCTGAAAGCACCAGCAGATCAGTCACGTAAACGCAGGACACACACATTCCAAGAGCACTGTGGATGCAGCTGGCATTTCCAGGTCACTGTTGGGCTTTCCACTTTCCAGCATTTTGAAACCAGCACTGCTAGAAGTGGAAAATCGTCCTGTTAAAAGGACCAACTTAGAGATCAAAGCTCCCCAGTTCAAACAGCCGGTGAGGGAACACATACGTGTTTCTTACGCGACTGCTAAACTTCCTTCCCCAATACCTGAAGCAAAGCCAATATCAGGTATTCCAAGCAGACACTTCTGCCTCTGTCTTATATTCCTGGATTCTTAACTGCACACTGTTTCTCTACCCAGCTACTATTTTTAATGTCAAAATATTTTATGCATCTGGTATTTTTACGTACTTAACTACAGGCAGCAATTAGAATGACGGCACTTCCTGGCTACTAACATTTAAAGCTTCTATCAGAAGAGAGAAGGAGCATGTCATGTACTCATAAGGAAAAGAATAGCTACCAACAACTGCTATTATTGGCATGTTCCAAATAAGCTCCAAACCAGCCTTTTTCTACATCTTAGAATCACAGAATCATAGAATCATAGAACGCTAAGGGTTGGAAGGGACCTTAAAGATCACCTGGTTCCAACACCCTTGCCATCAGCAGGGACATCTTCCACTAGACCAGGTTGCTCAGAGCCCCATCCAACCTGGCCTTGAACACTGCCAGGGAGGGGGCAGTCACAGCTTCTCTGGGCAACCTGGGCCAGTGCCTCACCACCCTCATGGTGAAGAATTCCTTCCTAATATCTAATCTAAATCTGCCCTCTTTTAGTTTACAGCCGTTCCTCCTTGTCCTGTCACTACACACCCTTGTGAAAAGTCCCTCTCCATCCTTCCTGTAGGCCTCTTCAGGTACTGGAAGGCTGCTATAAGGTCACCCGGGAGCCTCCTCTTCTGCAGGTTGAACAGCCCCAATTCTCTCAGCCTGTCTACATAGGAGAGGTACTCCAGCCCTCTGATCATCTTCATGGCCCTCCTCTGAACCCGCTCCAACAGCTCCATGTCCTTCTTTATGTTGGGGGCTCCAGAGCTGGATGCAGGACTCCAGGTGGGGTCTCATGAGAGCAGAGTGAAGGGGCAGAATCACCTCCCTCAACCTGCTGCCCATGCTTCTCTTGATGCAGCCCAGGATACGGTTGGCCTTCTGGGCTGCAAGCACACATTGCCGGCTCATGTTGAGTTTCTCATCTCAATCTCCTGTTCCTCAGCAAGTAATAGAATCACTAAGCATCTCAGGACATCAGGAAAAAATTCACTTACAGATTTAAAAAAAAAAAAAAAAGAAAAAGCATGAACCCTAGTGCTGCTCCTGTGTGGGACTACTCTAAATGAGACTTTTTCTGCTACGAAAAAAAAGTCCTGCGTGCAGGACTTGCAACTCCAAGTTAATGCAGTGTTACGACACAATTTTCAACTTCATGTGGAATTCAGTGCATGAGAACAGTGGGCTCAATTGCAGCCTCACACTAATGAAAAGCCAGCTATTTCTGATGTCTTTATGCACAGATGCTGTTTTGAAAAGTATCTCGAGCAACAGTGAGAAACTACATTTAAAAGATTCATTTCTTCAAGACCTGTTTAACTGTATGGCCAAAATTCTACTGGAATGTATTAAAAAAAAGAGATTACCTGTAAATTTCCCTGATGGAATTCACCATACCAATGTATTCATCCTTTACGACAGAAATTCGCCTCTGAGCCAGTCATCCCGAGGTGCAGCGTCGAGACAGCCGGTGATCCTCAGGGGTGAGGCAGCTCACCTGCTCCAGCGAGAGGCTGCATCACCCCTCAGGGCTGCCCACCTCGCTCCGCTCACCACGCAGGGAACCAAGAAGTACCAGTATCCGCTGGGTACTGCCCAGATGGAGGCAGCTATGACATATACATTTAATCAGACGAATACCATGTCCAGCAACAAAAGTCTCAATGAAAGAACTCAGTCCACAAGCCCAGCTGATCACAATCTCTCTTTCCATTAAAATCAGGATCACAAAAGCACGTAAAGTATATCAAATGCCATGAGAAACAACAGATGTAAGTTATGAAAAGGAACTCACATATTTCATCAAGATTCACAGGATTTGCTAGGCAACACTTCTCAGTACCATACATATGAGACTGGCATTATCCACAGATGTAAGCGATGTTCTTATTTATTTCAGAAAATATTCAATACCGCAAATGAAAGAACCAACAACATCAGAATTATAATGGTGAGGCAAGGAGACAGCAAAGAGAGAGCGTTAGGGGGAAAAAAGGTAGCAAGGGAGAGCTGCATTAATTTTTATAAAGAACTTAAAAATGCTTCTCTGTCGGGAAAATCCAGTCCCCTCCAAGACCTTTGGCTGTGAGCGCAGGGGCAGAGGAAAGTGATCTCCGTAAGGCAAGGCGGGAGCATCGCTTTGCACACCCCAGCGCCCGCAGGGCTCAACCCTGCAGTACCCGCACAGGAGTTCGTAACAGTGCAGGTGAGGGAGGCACAAATCGGGATTTTACCAGCACCTGACTTCTCTGTGGGCTACACAGACCAGGCTTGGGAAGATTTCCTGATGCGCACAGGGAAGCCAGGGAGAACAAGGTCCAGGACTCTGAGGAGCAGGTACCCCAGAGGAGAAAGGGAAGCCTGGAAGAGGAGAGGAGACACCACATGTGCACCTGTTACTACTCAGGTCTTTGAAGGACTTCAAAGTGAGAAGGTTTTGTTGGTTTTAGTAAGCTGTCTGCTTTACAGAAAGGGGATATTAATTAGCTAATAAAGGTTGTCATACCAGCCCTGACACATATGATAAATACTGAGGGTCGCTACATTTTTTTTCGCTTACTTAAACCTTATCTTATAATACTTCTTATTGATTTCATTTGGACCAAAAATAATTTCATCTTCTGAAGCAGAATTTAAAATAGATCATGCACTGTCAGCTCTTTCAAAGGAAATTTCTAAAAATGATGGAAAAGCACATGCAGCCCTGTTCAGGACACACTAAATCTGTCCCCGCTCTTGGTGCCTACTGGAGATCGGCAGAGAGGAAGTGCTGACTGCGGTCTTCCCAAACACTGCTACCTGAAGGGAGGTCAGTGTCCGTGCGGCGGGGTGAGTTTTAGAGCTTGCAGTTGTGGTTTGGTAGTGAAACATGACATGCTGCTCAGCATTAGTACGGCCTGAAGATGTCATCTCGGATGGAGAAGGCAGCAATCTTCAGGTGCCCCCTTCCCCCAGGCACCTCCTTCAAGTTTCTCTGATGCCAGCAAAGGAATGGCCCAGGATATGCCAGCAATTCTCATCGTGCCAGTGACTGGGGCAGCTCCTAGCAAGTTCAGAGAAATGGGCAACTCACTGTCATCACAGAAAAATGGAATTGCCCGCTTGTAGACAATTTACAGGCAGCCACCAGCCCCAAAGGTGGTATGTTCATCAGCAGTGCAGAGGCCAGGCAAGTGCTGCTATGGCACCCGGTGCGGTGAAGTCTCCGTCTTGGGCACCTGCCACACCTTCGATGGTCATCGACGGAAGGGGAGGCTATCAAACAAAGGGGACTGCAAAGTCTGGAGAGAACAACTTGGTGATGCTCCCTCTTCAGGCACCAGTAAACCAATACCTCAGCCCAGTGTTTTGGGGTATTAGTCAAGAACAAAAAGAAAATGCTGTTTCCCAGTTCTCCATTACAAGAAAACAGGAACATAGATTATTTGCTCATATATGATATAGCGGAACCAAAAATACAGCTTCTCTTGTAGGCAGTTGCTCTTTATGACTTCAAAATGCCCATACTTGCTCTGTCGAAATTAGGTGATTTTTTTTTTAAGCATATTTTGCTCAAGGAATTAATATATTCAAGTCACTCCTGGGTAAGGCCACAATGAAAAGAAATGAAGTATGACAGAGCCCAAATACAATGCTAAAACCGAAAGCCCTGCTCACGGTGAGGTGTGTGCTCAGTGATGCCTTTCCCAGCCAGGTCTGAGTTCAGTGGCAAAACCTTCCTTGTTCACCTGTAACTCCAACGTCTGAATTCAAATATTTCAAATATTTGAGACAGATGGATTGCAAGCGGAAGTAGGCTAATTTGTGAAAACTAAATACAAATAAGCTGAAGTTTGAGCAACTGACAGCTCAAATCTGCACGCAGGCAGCACAATGTTCTCCAGGCATATCTGGAGAGCACTTTTATGTGTGCTCATTTGTTATATCCAATAACAAACACAAATGCATTTAAATCTCTAGGTTCTGTTTGTTTTAAATTTGTTTTCCCTGTGAAGGTGTTTCCATCAAAGTCAATGATTACAGCTAGGTACAGCGTCTGAAACAGCTCCCCTTGGTGTGACGGAAACACACGCCTACAGCAGGGTTCGGTCACTTGCAAATGGGTGCCTGGTGTTATTTGGGAAATCTTGAGATACCTGAGGTTGGCAGATACCATAGAATCATAGCATCATTAAGATTGGAAAAGACCTCTAAGAACATCAAGTCCAACCATCAAGTCAACACCACCATGCCTGCTAAATCATGTCCTGAAGTGCCCCATCTACATGTTTTTTGAGCACCTCCAGGGATGGGGACTCAACTACCTCCTTGGGCAGCCTGGTCCAATGCCTGACCACTCTTTCAGTAAAGAAATTTTTCCTAATATCCAATCCAAACCTCCCCTGACGCAACCTGAGGCCACTTCCTCTCATCCTATGGCTAGTTACTTGGCAGAAGAGACCAACACCCACCAGATATGTATCAAGTTGGCAGATATGGCACAGGGGTTACACGGGACCCGTCTGGAGCAACGGCTGAAGGGCAGAAGGGTGACTACCTAGAGTCCCTGGTGCGGCGCTGAGCTCTTCAGCAGTGGCAGGGGAAGGCACCCTGGGTAGCTGGTGCTCCCTGAGCGGTGCGGGGTGCCCCTGCCCGGGATGCCAGCCAGCCTTTGTTGTGCCAGCCAGGTCTGCACGGGCCTGCTGGAGATGCTAAGGCACCTCACGTGATACTGGGTACCTAATGGGAGCCCAATTGCATTTAGTCGCTAGCACAAGTCAGTGCTATCAAAACGTTTCCTCCTGTCAAAAATGAGGATGCCGCTTTCTCCTCCACCTCCCGACTCACTCAGACGACACAGAACCAAGCACAGGTAAAGCGAATAAAGTGCCAGTGGGCCAGAGAAAGCCTGCAACTCTCATAGGCACCAAACCACAAATGGAAACTGAGATTTCCGTCAGCCTTTTTTACTGCATCAAGAAACTAAGTGAAAGCCCAGGTTCAGGCACAAACACACATGGAGGGTATTTTTAAGCAAATTCACAAATCTATCACCTCAGCATCAGCTGAAATTGCCGAGTAGTCTACTGTAGGGAAGAAACAACAAACAATGAAAATGTTATTATCAAGGAAATTCAGAAAGATGTCGTTGTTTCCCAGTGACAACAGGCAATATCCCAGGAAATTATTTTCATTGATTTATGAATAAAAATTTTAAGTCACACGTGAGGAAGAAAAACATTCTATACATAACAACTAAATGACATTACATCATACCTCAACTTTTACAGGAATCAGTTCTATTCTGTTTTAGTCTTTCAGTTCACGAGTTTTTTCATATACTTAGGAATAATTAACTGCCTCCATATGGAAAAAAGTGAAATTATTACTAGTTTCATCTTCTTAATGACTATATGAATACTAATTTGCTATTGCTCAGTATTGTTAATTCTATACTATCTTCTGACTTTCCATTTTGTTTTGCTATATTTTATTACACTTCAGTCACTTCTTTTATCTTTTTCTTTCTCCTGTGGGAATATTTAAATTACTCTTAAAATTTCTGTGAAATCTAAGGATACTAAAGATGTTGAAACATTACTGTTAGGTCTGCAATCTTAACTCTTTCTCTGCTCTCCTTTGTGGAAGGTATATAAATGCTTCGGTATAATCACAATTTGCTGCTCATGTACGTAGTCGATTTTTCTAATAGGTTTATGGCATACAGGCTGACACAGATTTGTGTTAAAACAATACATGAAAAATCAATCAGTTAAGCAGAATACCACAAAATCCTCTAGATCAAACCACACAGTATTAGTAGCTATAGCCAGAAAACAATAGTACTGGATGGTAAAGTATATTTTCATAGATAGGGTTTTAAAGGGAATGCATCCAGAAGTTTTTACTGAGCAGTATTTCAGTGTATCCATCATTCTTTCCTAACCGGGATATCTTGCATGCACATATATTGCTGTTTATTTTGGTACTTCTTGCAAATCTTTCAGATGAGATTTCACCAGTGGTAGTGATTACAAGAGCCAGTCATATTTACTAAGGGGGGACAAGGCTGGAGAAGACATGTGTATGTTTTGCTCTGAAAAAAAAGAAGACTAATGATCACACTGATGTCTTTCAGAAGAGAATTCACATGGGAACAGCCAGGCTGCCAAGAATACTTTGTTCCTCGTGCTCCAAAATCAGAAACATTGGAAAAATTTGTTCCATTGGTCAAGAGGAACGCAGCTTATGTGGCAAGTTGTGATGATAACGAGTAAGACATTTCTTCAGGGTAACTTGGACCAGCTCCATGAAAGATGTTGAAAAAGACAGGCAAATTTTATTCATCATTATGTGGAATTACGCAACTAAAATTAAGAGTGGTACAATGTTTTCTTGCAGTAAATGACTTCCCAGGGGTTTTTTTGACAAGTTACCCTATTTTATGGGTCATCTGTTTTCCAAGTACATAACACTACAAACTCAGCCTGGCAGCTACCTCATATCAGCTGAGCCCCTTCAACACATTTTTACATATCAATGTGCATTATATGATGCTGGTGACTCTTTCTACAGTCTATGTAGCTTTACCTTGTACCCATGAAAATATTTAAGTCTGTCAATCTTTCACGATGCAGTTTGTGAAACGTGTACAACGCCTCAGAAAAGAGATGTTTTGCAGCTTGTTACTGACCCTTGCACGTAACCAGAACAAAACAACCAAAATAGTCTTCCCCTGCACTGCCCTATCAGAATCTCTGCACTGGTTTTCCTCTTATAATTAGACACTTTCATCTGTATCTTTGATCGTTTGTCTGCTTTTCTTCTGGTGCCAAGCAGTATCACGATGCTTCCCTAAACCCGTCCATAATAATCTCCCTTTTTTCCAACGTCAACCTGGGCTTGCCCTCGCGTCTGCTCACGCTTCGGCTGATACACTGCAACATTAATCATAGAATCATAGAATCACAGGTTGGAAAAGACCTCGAAGATCATCGAGTCCAACCATCCACTCAACACCACTGTGCCTACTAAACCATGTCCTGAAGTGCCACAGAAGGGCAGGAAAACACAAATGGTAACACAACAAGCTGTACTTAGAGCACCGATCTTTCAAGCACTGAAGCAAAATGTTATCTTTCATTTCAACACTGCAATCAGAATGCAAGGCTTCACACATTTTCTTGGTTCCTGGGCATCACATTTAGTTTGCTAAGTTTCGGTGTCCGTGTACATGCCATGGAGTAACAGATGGACACCTGTCAGAACATTTTAGATGGAATTCCACCAGCTAGCAAGCATACCACAAAGTTTTTAAAATAAGAGAGTGTAATTTAAAGAAATTAATAAACATGCAGAAAATACCCTACTAAAGGAAGTTTGGAAAAGGCATTTGTTCTCTTTTTAAAAAAAAATGAAAAGAAAAATAAAACGTTTTACATTACTTGGGTAGAAGGTTACCTACAAGCAGATGCCAGGAAAGCTCCGGAACAAGAATGTGATATAGTTATATCAGAGAAACTTTTCTATTTTATTGATCAAAGCAGTATTCTACAGCCTGGCATACACTGCACTACTCAGCTTTGCATTTTGCTCTTTCTGCATCATTTTTAGGATGGCAATTCATGACAATTTTGGAAAGCAAAAAGAAATAGAAATTCACAGGGAACTGATCAGAGGCCTGACACTGGTTAGCAAATAAAGTGTGTTTCGTAATGTAGCCACAACAAGGAGTATTTGAGCATGACTTCCACCCTGCTTTAAATCATAACCATGGTACATGTTAAAAATATTAATGTATCAGATGAGACATTTACTCTGGAACGTACAATCTTCAAAAGCACCATAAAGTGAAAATGCTATTTTGAAACACAATAATTAAGAAAAAGAATTAAACACATGTCAAAAAGAAAACTCAAGAACAAACCATATAAAAGAACATTAACTGCGCTATAAATGACCTCAAGAATGAACACACATTACTATAGGAGATCTGTTCTTGGCGGACATAAGAATATTTCCACTGATTTATGTAACCTGTAATAATTTATTTTAGCTGTAGGGAAATATTTTTCGGGATGAAGAAGGGAAAAACTTTGGGAAGCATCTAAAATTAACCTGTCACTTCTTAATTTGAAAAGAAATATAACAGATCATCAAACTATTGAATTTAACTATTTAGATCTATTACAATGCTTTGGTCATCTGTTTCATTATTTTCAAAGGTCAGTGTACGTGCCTTTGAATTCACAAAGTAACACAGAACTTTCTAAATCTCGTTGCAGCTGAAATCTTGAAGGGTAGATAGTTTTCCTAAGAAAGGTCAGCACGATATGAAAATGCATCACTTCACAAAAGGAGGAATGAGGCTGAAAAATAGCACAAAGACAAACTTTCTCTTTCAGAAGTATAATATAGGTTAAGATTTTGAAGTACTGAATTCCAAATTACCATTTAAGAAAACTGTTGTAAAACCCTTACCATCCATATTATTATAAAAGTACAGGATATCATAACTAATTGCATCCCTTTTTAACTTCATTTGAATAACTTCTTTTGCAACACCTCACTTGGTATACTCACCTCTTGCACAAAGAATAAAAGCTGAGGTGCATGGAGATGGGAGCCACTATAGAACCCAATGCATTTCAGGACTGGCAGCAATAGTAACGCTGCATTTTCAGATGCACTGCTGCCTTTTCTGCACATAATGCTACAAATTGCAAATACTTGTGACAAAAACACTCTGATCTACAGATCGTGCTATACTGCAGTTCAAATGTACTGTGTGCTGCGAAGGAGCCTTGCCTAGCCTGCCTGCAGCATTTTGATTTCTCAACCTACTGAAGCTTATGGGAAAAAAGTGGCAGTGCTGTTTATCCCCTTGAATTCCAGAAAGGAAAACAGTAAATTTAAATTTCTGTTAAGCTACTAAGAAAATGTCACTTACATTAGTTATTTTAAAGCAAATCTCTTAAATATCAGAGATATTCTCTTAAGGCAAATAAATTATCTAGCTCTGAAAACTAATTTTGGACATTTGCGGTATGGATACAAGCTATAGTAGTTACTCCTAAATGACACCACTTGTAAACAGACCCTCAAATGAGTTGAGAGCAAAATCTCAGACTGAAATAAAAATCAGATTACAGCGTACATAATCTATAAGAGGAACACTTAACAATCACATTTTTAATATGTCTTACCTTTGAGTAAAACATTATGGCAAATATAACCCAAAAACAGCCGAAAAACAGGCCAGATGCAGGATAACAAAGCCACAAGTCACCATCAAAGAAAAGAAAAGACCAGCTTCACGTCCTCCAGCCAGAAAGGGCGAGAAACATCAGAGGGGCTTGAATTCTCCTTTGGAGGGAAGGTGAACCTTGTGTCACTCTCACCAGTGGGAGCCCAAAGTCTTCCCAGCTAGAGGCTATTAATACTTCGTACTCGTACGCAACTCTTCTTGCTATGTGATGTCTTCATGACCCAATTTAAAAAAAAACAAATAAGCATTATTAAGTCTACATATTATTTCCCCTACATTGTGCTATCGTGAGGAAGCCTGGTTAAGGATATGATAAAGAATTCAGGCAGATACATAGTCTTTTCAAGTAACTTGACTGCGCTTTTTCATTCCCTTTCTAGCATTGAAAAAGGCCCAGATTCTTCCTGTAGCCTCAAGTACGCAGGATTTGAAAGGCTGCAAGATCAAGGGAGGTAAATCAAAGGAAGAAAAGCAAGCTTTGTCCTCCTTTCTGCTCATCAGGGAAGATAATTGTTATCAATCTCTAAAGCTAAAGAGTGTATTTGTTCATTTAAGTGGAATCTGCTGTTGCACAGAGGATAAAGGTGGCCTTATACTGATGCTCTTTGGAAAGGATTGCACTCTGCATGAATGAAGCAAAAGCGTGGTCTTTTATCTTACTTGGACTCTGTTTAGACAAATGCGATAGGATAAGAGTGTTTATGCTCTGTAGCTTTACATCCCAATGACTTACTAAGCCATAAATCAATAACAACATGAAAGTGGAAGATCCTCTAGGTTTTTTCCTCACCCCTCCCTATTTTCAGACTACTTTGTAAGAAACAAAAGGAGTAGTAACTACTTGAGATTCTCTCTCTACTGTCTGCCATTTCAAGAAAAAAAAGGTGGTCAGAAATCACCTCCCACTTGTGGCGACTGAAGCTATTTGTTCAGTGTTATTTTTACAGGCTACTTGCGAAACTGGAAGGCAGATGTGAAAGCTGGGAAGCTCTTTCCACTCCTCACTGCCAGTAAAACACACAACAATACAATAACGTACTTCTGTACCCCTGCAGCTGCACAAGCTCTAAAAACAACCATGCAAGAGTGAAATAGTTTGGACAAAGTTTCCTTAAAGGCTAAGTTGATTATCTGCATCGTTAATGATACCGTATATGGTTTCTATGAAAAGCCACCAGCCTACCCAGCTGCGAAACTATGAGAATTGCTGAAGACTTTGCTGATATTTTATGATGTGTAATTTGCATAACACTATTAAGGCATTAAAAAGTTTTACAATGCAAGCCATACTGTCAAGAAGTAAAGAATCACAGAAAACTAATTCAGTTTACCTCCAATGCACAGAAATAAATCTTGTGTAGGAAATCAACACATTCAAAAACCCTGGCACGCTAAGGGCAATTACATTCCAGACAAACTTAAACAATTAATTTGCATTCTCCCCCCTACCTTAGGGATTACTGAGATTACAGTATCACCTAAATTAAAGAAGAAAGATAGTAAGGATGCGGTACAAAAAAATATTTTTAACTGTTCTTCCCGATACTGCCCTGCTGCCCCTCCAGGGCAACGCAGGAGATCTGCTCCCTCGGAAAGGCAGCACTCCAGAGGCAGAACGCCGCTCGAGCAGCCTCTCAGCTTCCAAGATGGAATATGTACCAGAGACACTTTAAATGACCAACACACCAGAGACCGGTGTCTAATTTCTCCCCAAATTTGTGTGTCTTAGTTTTACACTTATTTTGTTTTCAACTTCATTATCAAGACTTAACCTTTACATTTGCTAGAACAAACTTTGCCTTGCAACAACTTCTTGTGTTCAAATGGAGTTCAGGTCAGTCTCACAACCCTAAGATGCTCTTCTTTCCTTTGACACAACAAATTTACTAAGAGGGTATTTAAGATGGAAGGTACAAAGTCAAGAGCGGTGGAAGGATTCTGGGAGGAGAAGGAGTAGCTATGAAGGACCCAAGATGGGGATAGACGGAAAGCACGGTGTATACTTCTCTTTCTGTTATTTGTGCGTATGTACAGTCTGATTCTCTAAATGACTGATTTTTGCCTTGTTGGAGCACGTGTTTGACTGTATTTTTGACATGTTTCATTAGTGCAAATTTATCCACTTTATCTACACACAGTGGCAGTGCATCTACTGAAGAGAACAGATGCTGATTCCCCTTCTGAAAAGAAAGCTTTCATCTGTGGTACACTTCATGCATCTCTGCTAACTGCAGGTGTATACTACATTCACTACCAAAAGCGGAAAGAAACTCTTTTTAGATCATAAGAATATATTGTTATAGAACCACAAAAAAACGTAGAGGGCTAAAGGCCAACGTCATACTGGAAGCTATTTGTTGTTCATTTTCAAAACTGGCAAGGACAGAGAAATGTGACAAACGTGGAATGAAAATGCATGGAAGATAAGTAAATTTTATGCACAAAAGAAGTATTTAAGAAAGTGCAGTGTGAAACAGATAAAAGCAAAGTGAGACCAAATATATATGCAAGCGTGGAAACGCTGATTGAGAAATCTAACTGCAGTGATTTCCACCCTCTCATCACAACCGAGCGTGTGCTAAATGAATAAACTGCTACTTGACATTTCCTAAATAAATATCACAGGGAGAGCACTTCTTTTGCTTTAATGAATCATTTTGGCCCCTGCACCAGAAAGTAGCTGTGATGAACTATAATCTGTTTCGGAAAATGTAAGTCTGTAATGGAGATATATATGGCCTGAAATAGGAGAAGTTGTGGTCTCCATCAGGTCTACTTTAAAAGAGATTCTGATTCATCCATGCCCACTTCTACTTATATTTGATCATAGCTGTTTACATACTGTATCTGCCATGCAGAGAGATATTTCTCTACTAGAGGTAAGAAAGCCATCTGGTTCGTGGATGACTACCAATTGTGCGAGGCAAACTGCACTACATGTAACTTTTTTTCTTCTGTAGTTATTCAAACAAAGCTACCCATCTAGCAAACAGAATATTTTAGATTGAGGTGGGATATTTTGGCCCATAGAATACATTTCGAAGAACCGGGTCTCTCTCAGATACAGTCGCAATCGACGAGCTAACACCAACTTTCTGCATTAGCGGCCCTCTCGTTCACCGTGCGTGGTTCGATGAAGAAATTCACTGCAGTGACGAACCGAAGCAGCAGATCAGACTTGTCTTCTCCATGGAGCAGAACTGAAGCAGCTGGGTTTTTTTGACTGATGCCGTTTGAAAGGGCCCCCTGATGGTCTGCCTTTGAAAAAACAAGGGGTTATTTTGATGTTCGTTTTCTTCCCAAAGCCACTCACAGGATTACCATAGCTATACAAGGAAATTGCTTCGACTACGTGTAATTGCAAACAGGAAAAAAAGCTCCTGCCAAAGGCAGGTGTAAAGTAACATTTTACCACCTTCGTTCAGGCACATAAAAACTACCCCAGCAATTACGCAAATGTCCATAATTTCGCCAGACAAAGCTCTCAATCAAGCTGAACTCTTGTCGTCCAGACTGCTTTAACGAATATTTCCTATGAGAACATCGGCTGTCAGAAAAAAACCTGTTGTAAGTGCGAGGTGGTAGCTTGGCCAGGCGGCGCGACGCTCGGGAAAGCCTGCAGCAGGTACCCGCTGTGCGACGCTCCCCGGTGTCCAGGCACCGCAGAAACGGAACCCAAGATCTCCTGCGGAGCGGGTATGAATGTCCTACCCAGGGATACATTTCTCCTATCACATCTACCAAGTAATGTTAAAGCAACTTTCTTCATATATTGGAATTTATTAGAATATAATTTTTAGTTAGCCCTAATGGACCTTGACGTTTTTGTCTCGATTTGGCAACTTTTAACAGCTTGGCACAGCCAACAACAGCACCATTAATACTGGTGGGGCTTTGCCTCGCACAACTGTGAAATTCTGATCCCGTGCAGTCATTAGGAATATTAGGAATCTTCAGCGAATCTTGGATTCGGCTCTGCGGTTTTACGCGTGACATAGACAAAACACATTCTCCTCAGCACCTCTGTCAAAAGCAGTCTGTGTCTGCCGGTTGTTAAAGGCTTGCTTAAAGCATTTCTGGCTTCGCTCTAAGCGCGACTTCGACTTGTACCAGAAATTTAAACCCTTTTCGGAGGGACTAGAAATTCTAAAAACTTAAGAGGTGTGCCCTACACTGTCCTAGTGGAAACCAGCTATCTGTGCAGCTAAATGCAAACAGCACTTCACAGTATAAAATGAAAAGCTAAAAATAATCTAAAATACAATCGATGAAGTTATTTGACAGTCCTAGCTTTTAGTTCATGTGCAACTGCACAACGGCGTAATGAATGCATTCTTTAGCTGAGGAATATCGTGTCAGATCACACAGAGCCTGAGTGCAGCACGCAGAATTACATCTCCGGTGCGTAACACTGTCATTCATAAAACTGTTCAACCCCACCCGAGTCCATTTTAACCACACACCGGAGGTCCTGAAAGCACGCAGAGTGGTGGAGGGAGGGGAGCAACCTCTCAGTGCATAAACGATAAAAATCTGGTCAGCGCTGCAAAAATAGCTACACGCGGCAACATGAAAACTTGCAGTTCTGAAAGAAGGTGCTTTGTGCAAACCACCTGGAAACGACTGGGAGGTAGAATTGCTGTATTGCTGGAGGCACAGAAACGTAAAACTTCTGCTCTTCCCATTTCACCTGTTTTCCACATAAAACACAAAGACGGAAATGAAACGAACCAGGGATGCGGAAGGCTGACACCCCCCCACACCCGCGTTACGGAACAGCATCATCCCCTGCTCTGCCCCGCGGTCGCTTCTCGAAACAAGCCCAGCGCAACCAGCGCCTTCCCCTGACACGTCCCAAGCCCCGGCACGACGCGCTCAGCCGCTAGGACCCCACGCCAGATGTCTCCGCCGTCTGCGCTTGGATCTGCCCTCGGTCACGTCCAGGTGACCCTTCCTCCTTGGAGGACGCCCGCCGGCGGCCATCTACTACCGGAGTGCCTCCAGGCGTTGGGTGTCGTGAGTTCTGCCGGCGCTCCGCTCACGACGAAGCGAAGGGCAGCTGGGCTCCACGGCCGCCTTCCGGGGCTCACGCCACCGAGGGGGATCGGGCCGCTCCATCCACCTGCCCAGCGCGTTAATTCGGCAAAGGTTCTGGTATCGCCCGCTCCCACGGCTCACCGAGGCCGGCGGCCGGCTGCGCCGGAGCGCGGCGCGGCGGGGATCGAGCAGGGGTTCGTCGCCGCAGGCCGGAGACCCTCCGAAGTTTGGGGGAAGTTGAGGCCGGGGCACCTTCCCCCGCGTTTACCGTGAAGCCCGCACCGCCGCTCCAACGGCGGGCACCGGCGGGACCGAGTTACGCAGGCGACGGGGCGCGGAGCGGGAGGGCGAAGCCCGTCCGGCACCCTCCGCCGGCGGGAGGGCTCCCCCGCACCGCGCCGACCCGCCCCGAGGTGGCGGCC
>Ga0065711_1042327_pt1 | contig 15458 bp, 2 predicted proteins | sample Hoacrofraction12_FD_59098 | JGI IMG/M metagenome (GOLD analysis project Ga0065711, IMG submission 59098) | Hoatzin crop microbial communities from Cojedes, Venezuela - Epithelial fraction 12 v2 (version 2) | ecosystem: Host-associated > Birds > Digestive system > Esophagus > Crop | place... | reverse complement strand
ATTACCCCGACCCAGGTGTAGGACCTTGCACTTGGCCGTGTTGAACCTCATGAGGTTCACACAGGCCCACCTCTCCAGCTTGTCCAGGTCCCTCTGGATGGCATCCCATCTTTCTGGTGTCTCAACCGTACCACTCAGCTTGATGTCATCTTCAAACTTGCTGAGGGTACACTCGATGTCGCTGTCCATGTCATTGATAAATATATATAAAAATATATTTGACACTAGAGATTACAATTGCATGAGGGAAATAATATAACCCTTTTCAAGACCAGCATAACATAGGAATAATTTCAGAAACAGCTCTTAATTTTATATGATGCATGCATGATATGCTTATGAATAGAAGATAGGGTCTAAGGCCTCAATAACTAAATATGCAATTTCAAGATTTTGAAAAGGCTTTCAAGTGCTCAAAAGCCTGCTGCCGTTCACCTTGTAGGCTGTATGTAAGCATCTATGTATTATACAACAGGACTATAAGAGCTGCCCAAGGGCAGACTAGAAACTGTCAGTTGAAGAAGTGAATTCTCTTCTTAAGGCAAATACATAACTGATGTTAATATCAGGATTCTCACAAATGTGCCACAAGAAAAAGGGGTTGACTGGAGGAGGGAGGTGTGAGAGACAAGGCATAGGGTTATCTCTAAGATATGCAGTGATAATTTTGTTCTTGCAAAAAGCGACAAGAGTTAGGAATTACTAGATTAGAAGACATTTAATAACCTTCAAAGTAGGAAAGAAGAGAGTATGCAGAGAATGCCTTCTGTATGAAAAATAAATTAGGTTTGACATATGAAGGGGTTAAGACACTGAAAGATAAGCTATCTTAATTTGGAAAAAGCTATGAACAATGAGCATATTCTCTAAAAATCATTTTGTTCTGCTCCAATGGTAGCAAACATGCTCTGGGAGGTGCAGATCTGTCAAAGCTTCAAATAGTTACCTTCTAGTGCTTGGCCTTCTCCATTCTTGCCTCCTCAAAGCAGAGCTTGCTTGTTTGCACACATCCATCCCAGTGCAGCTTGTTCTGGTTCTATTCCTAAATTTCATCCATATGACCACAGCCTAAGAATGAGAGAATATTAATTAAACAAGAGTATCTGTTCAACTGTTAGTCTAGTACATGAGGTCAAGCAAGGAATACACGTGGGCTTGTATGACCAGAGAAAGACAAAGGAAAAGAAACACCTGGCTTCTGATCTGAAGGAGGTTTTCTAAAACCTCAAGAGATTGAAAAGACGTCGGAGAAGCTTAGAGCTGAACTGCAACACTGTACTAATGAATGCCTTAAAAAAATACGCAACACAAAGCAGATGTAGGTGCAGAGAGTGTGCGAAGAAATGTTAAAATGTTCTCCAAACAAGCCCCATAATCATGAATACAGAGCAACAGAGAATTTCATATTTAGGCTTATTCAAGTTTTCTGAGTCACAAATTAACACTTTTAAGAGCTTATCTTTTTCCCAATTGACTTTAATCAAGTGTTTCAGAAGCTGGAAAATGTTTTAAGTGAATAGAACTCTTAAGCAGAGAGCCCAGGGAACAGAACAGCAGATATTTTATACTCTCTTTCAATGTTTTTGATTTGCCTTTTTTCTTTGTTGTTGTGTTTTTATGGTTTTCAACACAAGTGAAGCACCACAGCTGTAGGTTTCACGAATAAAAAGAGAGGCACAGGCAGAAAAAGACCCCTGTGGGGACAAGTTCAAGCAAAAATTTAAAATAATTTCCTTGACAGTGTCAAGCTGATGATCTTTTAAGTGTTCACTTTGCTATGATCTCTAACATATTTCATGTCGACATTCTCCAAATGACAGAATCCCTTTGTTTTCCAATATACTGTATGAAAACACAGACACTTTTACTTTTTAAATAGTATCTCAGGGGAAAAAAAAAATCAACATGCTTTATAACACATGTCTTGAGCTTTAGCCAAACGAGCTCAGGCAAACCTAGCTAAATTTTAAGGCAAATGGTCTTGGAAAATTTTATTAAAGTCTCCCGCAAAACAAATACACCCTGTCTATATCTGTATGGCAATGTAGGAGGCACATCTTGGAGAATATTGCATCATAGCAGGCTCATGAAGTATTTGTTCTCGTTGTCAATATATTGAATTGTATCTAAATATTATCTCTTTAACATACTGTCATTAGATATTTCCCACAGTGCCTATTTAATTATCGTCTCACACATCTGTCTGCTCTCCTCGTGCCATCTATTGTAAAATACCACTGCCTTCCTCTCCTTTGCTCTGGAGCTGTAAGCCACATGAAGCTGAAGCCATATGAACTGTCTTTCTCACTTTTGCCTCTAAATGTCTGTACTTCTACCATAAACTCTTAACAAGTTTAATTAGTATCAACAAGTAATGGGAAATTAATGCTTGCTACTGATACATAATGTGAGAGCTATCAGCCTACTGTTTGCTCAGTACGATGCTATGTTATGATCCTTCAAACAGCTACGCAGATGGGAGCCAGCCTAGGTGCTGATCGGCTGGATCTGCGAAACCGCTCATGGGATTCTCCTCCGTACACGTTTCTGTCGGTGTCGTGACAGCCTGCGCTCTCACTCTCTTTAAGATGTGGTTCCTCACAACAGCTGAAAGCAGCAGCACTGATTGTGCACATGAGTGCAGGCAGCCTAGCTACTGAATGGAGATCGGGGTCTTGCTGCTGCGCTGCTGCTCACTCTTCCTCCAGCTGCCTTGTTTCAGAAAGAGCAAAATCTCCCTTGCCTGGCCTCCGTACCAATGGCACAGCCCTGAGAAGCCAGTTTGCCCAGAGATGCAGTGGCATTCCACAATTTTTTCAGAAGTGTAGTATGTGAAGCTGGAGTCTGTCTCTTAAGCTGAGATAGATGGTTACCATTTGGGATGAGACGTGACAGGTCTCCACGCATGTCTGCACACTCCTCTGTGGGTGCAATCACTTTCAGCATTAAGCATGTCAGATCAAGCTCTGCTTGATCAAACTCCCAAACCAAACTCCCTCTTTCCTCAGATGGTGTTTTGCCTGACCAGATTATTCAGGATTTAGCTTTAGTCTATCTCCCACAAAACGAGAAAGTTTAGAAATCAAGGTTGTATCACGCTTCCACTCATTTTTACGCTACTTGAGCATTCAGGAAATGACTCCTAAAAGTGAGGAACTAATAGTAAAAAATCTTTATTATAAAAAAACAACTGTGTCTTCTAAAACCTTACCTGTAAAACTACTTTTGAAAAGGTTACTTTCTCAAAAAATGTAAAGTCTTTCATTAACTTATGGGAATAAAAGTAGGTACAGAGCTGACGAGTCTAATGACAAGGCAGATCAATGCAGTCACAGTGCTCAGTGGAGATTAGGTTATCAGAGTTCCAACACTGACTTGAGAAATGTCTTTTGAAGTCATTATGATTTAACAATTAATAGAAAGGTTTGTTTGATAGCTAGATGCAGCCAGATAAAAACAGACATTCAGTTCCAATTACCCATTATTTTGACTGTAACATATTAACGACATACTTTGAACCATTTTTATGTCCAAACCTGTATAATTGAAAGTGAAAAAATTCAATTCACCAACTTCACTACATTTAAAAAAGAATACTGAGTTCTCTTTTAATAACAAATGTGCAAATAATCATGACTTTGAACTGAAAGGATGAAAGATACAAGTCAAAACCTAGAAATCAGTGATGATAATTTTCTATTTTATCCATTTTAATACTTACACAATATTTCTATGATGGTTTTAAATTATTTTATATTGCCTGCATTGGTGTATATTGAACTAGTTAGTAAATGTTCGTCCCATTAAAGTCAATGGCAAAAATCTTTTTTCTTTCTGAGAGTTATTCTTTATTAATTGGGTCTCTTAATCCTGACCCTGTTAATTGTTAACAGCAAAGGGATCGAGAGACCTGGGACTGTGTCTGATCTGAGTTACAGCTATTGAATGTGCTCTGAATATTTCATTATAAGACTGAATTTTGCACCAAGAGACAACTTGAAATAGCTATTAGTTTTTCTTACCTGTACTTCCCACTGAATGTTTAATGCCACTCTCAGTCCTTTTCCCAAAATGGCTCAAATTCACCTCTCAACTTGTTTTTGAAACTTTTCCTACTTCTGAAAATTTAGAATGGACTGGATATTTCTATTGCACATTTCTCTTGAAATGCCGTTACTAGATGAGTAATAAAGTTTTTTAAAACTATGGAGATTTTAGTATTACAATAATTTATGTACTTGCTTTTTTCCCTTATGCACTCTGTATATTTCATTATATATTTTTCTGATTTACTACTTTTATTTTCAAAATGCTTTCCTAGTAGGGTGGGATTTTATTATTTAAAAAAGTAGTTTTGTTGATATATCATTTGATTGGCTGATTATAGAGCTAGCCTTAATTAACTTTTATCCAAGTTTGAGTAGTGAAAGCTAACTTTCCATGGCCCTCAACAGATGCTGCATTTTTTTTTTCCCCACACAGACCTGGAGAATTACTTTGGTGAATGAGTATGTGCTTTGAAGGAGGAAGAATGTGATCTGTGTATTTGTAGTGGACAGCTTTTCATAAAGATCCTAAATATCTGGTAACGCGAGGTTGTATGCAAATCAGCGTGGACTGAAAATAATGTCCTATCTGGCAAGTAGTAGAGGATGTGGAGTTACAAACACAAATTTTTAAAATTTCAGAATTGGTTCCCGTTAATTAAAATACATTTTTGATGACTTTGTTATTTGTCAACTTGTTAATTATATTTTTCTGAGCCAGTCACAACAGCTACACACTTCCTTTGAAAGATAAAAGTTGGTCTTTTTTATAAATTTATTTGCCTTAGGTTTGAAACCTTACAGAAAACATCAAATGTTCCAAAACTTGACAATAAAATCAGAAGTGGCATTTTGGAGTATTTATTCTAAAATAATCAAAAGAGTTCTTTGATGCATACCTCAATAATTATTTATTACATTTTACTCTTATAAATACGTTTCTTTGCCTTACAGATGCAATGAAAAACTCTTAAAAGATATTTCAAATGAATAATTCAAACAATGACTGACAATATAATTGTTTATATTTTTTCATGTTGGCACATTCACTTTATTCCTTCAATTTATAAACAAAGTTATCACTTTCTGCGGTATTTATAAAAGTGGAATAAATAAAAGAAACTTTGTAAAGATGTCTTGTGGGTTTTGGGGGGGGGTTTTGTGGGGTTTTTTGGGTTTTTTACACTGTATTTGCTAATCTGCTCCCATTCTTTTAGTTCTTTAGTTGACAGCTTCTGGTACCTCTTGTATACCACCTTTGGTGGGATATTAGCTATACTAAGAAAATACATAAGCACTGGCAATTAAATTGCCTTATCAATTTTCTTCAGCTTATTAAGTTGTTTTATTGTAAAGGAAGATTAGTGTCTTGAGTAGAAATAGGAAAATACCTAAGCAGGAGTCCGTGGATTAAAGCTGTGATATCTTGTGCAAACCCACTTTCTGAATGAATTCTTGAAGAGACATAAGTAAATTGAAGTGGGAAGAAAATGAAATAAGATAACAAGCCGAACAAACAAGAATTAAAATCATAACATGGAACTGGAAAATCTTTCACATGTGCAGAAGAATCTTTTAGGGAATGAACTAGGTATCTTGTGAAACAAAACAGTCTTCTGAAAAAAAAAACTTAATAAATACATAAAAACCAGGACAGCCATAAAGCTACAAACAGATGTTACAAACTCACTCAGAATAAAAGTCTGCTTGGGGCAAAGCAAAAAGATATAGGCAGATATAAGAACAGAATAAACAACAGTAGCAAAGGAGCGGCTAGGAAGATAGGAAACAGAGACCAAGACACAGAATTATGGCTCGCAAGGACAGAAGGGACTTTGAAGTTATGAGCTTGGCAGCAGCAGAAGCACCTCGTATAAAAAAGGAAATATGGATGGAGGTGCTTTCATGTCAGCAAAAGCAGCCTCTCCTTTTATCCTTATTTCCCTATATTGTATTCATGGCTATGGACCAAATTCCATTCATACTGAAGAGTAATTCCCAAGCTGGGGATGCAGCACACAGCTCCCATACCGTAATTCTCACAAAGCCCACACGGCTAGGGCCATTCCTGACATTGTATGTCCAATTACATTTTGAATCTATAATGACTCGAGCTTCCCACAGCTACCCCACAGTGCAATGCCAGTTTTGAGAAATATACAGGCTGGGCTACCTAGTATGTGTGTGAAGCAGTACAGGTATCCAACACAAAGATGTGAAATTACGAATTCATGTTATTCAGAAAGTAAGATTCGAATTTGACTCCTGTAATCACTAAGTGAAAATTTGAATTAGATCAATATCTAACTCTATTAGAGAGGTTTCTGACAATGGAGTTTTTAACTCAACTGTCACAACAGTGTTGCTTGCCTAAAAAACTGAACAAGTATTTCTGAAGGTACTTTCTCTTAAACAAAAGCCTCAGCTTTGAAAAACAGAGCCTAAGAAATGCTTAACTCATTAAGTATTGGGAGGCAGTCATACATTATAGCTGTGAAGAAGCTGAATGAATAGTTGAGTTTCAGCAAATCAATCATGATTAAATCAGGATGAAATTTTAAAGGGAAAAAAAACCCACCACAAAAAAAATTCTCCTGGGATCAATGCCACCTTCCTAGTTTTCAGCCAGACAGTTATGTTTAAAAATATTTTGTTCAGAATTCAGACATCTGCTTTACTATGTGTTTGTTTTGCAGGTTTTGTGGTAGAGGGACTGCCAATGGATGAGGTCTGCTGTTTAAAATTCTGGGCTGCCTCTGTCGTCTTTGTTTTCAATTTATAAACTTATTTAACTGATTGAGAAAGATATTTAAAAATTTGCTAAGGTCCCACTGTAATTCCAAATGAAATTAAGTATATGCTTAAGTACTTAATGGAATGAAAGGAACACTTACTCTGCTATTTGCTTTTTTGTTTACTGTAGACTTGTACTGAACTCAGTTCATTGCTTTTCAAAAAAATACACACAAAAGTCTGTTAATTCAATTAAGGATCTGAAGGCACGCAATAAGGCAAGGCAAAACACCAGTCACAAAATAAATAACTTTTTTCTTTTCGTTGGAGGACCACTCCAAGGTGAAAGGATACATGGGCAAAGGGTGGCTATCATTTACAGTACCACTGCATTCTGGGGAAAAGCCTTTTAGCCTGTCTCAAGTTCTGAGAGAAAGTAAGTTCAAAGGGCAGAAGGTTGTTTAAATTGATATCTAACTACTAACACAGGAAAGGAGGAATGTAGTGGAGAAAGGGAGAAGTCAAAACACATCTAAATCAGAGGGATTTATATATTGGTAGCAAACTGAGCTGCCATAAAACCTTGCCTAGTAAGGGTATTAATATAAGTGCATATTGCTCTGTTGGGGAAGAACATGCTCCTCTCTTAAAAGCTAAGAACTTCACAGCATTTATATGTTCTGCTGCTCTCATAAATGATGCTTTGTAGCATTGACTCTGTCAACACTGTTCCTAATCCTGACATTTTCTGACATTTTCCATTTTGTAAAATAAAGAGAGTTTAAAATTTTTAGCTTTGACCTTGACATAATGAACAGATGGATCACAGCAAGGAAATGGAGGTAGTATGATCGTATTTGTTCCAATCTTTCCTTCTGGTGCTATCAAAACTGCAGGTTAAATTATAGTTTTTAGCAGAGGTACCTGTAAAATGGCAGGGGGAAAAAATCCCACATAAAAATGTTTCATCTTGTATTGGGACAGAAAGCCAAATATAAAATAATTCAGGGAGAGTTTCCAGAAGAAAATGCATTTAGGGACAAACAACTGGGTGCTTTTTTTTTTAGCTCGCCCAATTTAACTACATCGCTACAATCTAAGTGAACATCCAATTTAAGTTCCAGAGAATTTCCTTTGGTGTTATGAATAAAACAAGCTGTTATGCCGTCTCCTGGATAGGCAAGAGCTTGGTACTTTTAATACTTAGAACTTGTTTCCTACTATTGCTAAGCCTAGTCTCGTCTTAGCTTTGATGTTTTAGAACAAGTAGTATGTTGCCAGCAATCACTGTGATCCAGGGCAAGTCACTAGGGTGCTTAGGCAGATAACACTTCTCATTAAAAAATAGTAATTCAGTTAGGAAGAATTTGGAATAAAATGTTAAGGTATTAAAATGCATACAGTACTAAGAATTGTCTTCTCCATGTGATTCAGGGGCCAGTCAAGCCTGATGATAGTCAAAAGGCAGAAGCAAAACGATTTCTCTTTTCTCCTTTAATCCTCTCTTACTAGCAAAAGCACATAATAAAAAGAGCAATGACATATAAAAACTTTAAATGAAATCATGAAATGCACAGATGCGATACAGACACTCTTGTTTTTGCGTTCTATTAGTTAAAACAAATGTCATTGCTTGTATTGCAAGACATGTGATCAATCAGATCAACTTAGCTGACAGCATCACTTCATATAATAGAATCAATTGGCTATGTTATATACATCTTTTCTTTGGACAATTTCAATAGTAAAAGATGTAAGAATTGAGAAAGGGAAACAAATTTCTTGCTTATAATACTGTTTCGTCATCACATTGCTAGACATTCTCCTCTTGTTCTGTCTTCACTCCTTCTTAGAACATCATGTCAGAAGGGTTTTATGCACTGAAATTTAAGCTTCTTTTATTTTTTTAACATATATCATGCTGCTTTCACACATTATACAGATTGAGAACAGTCATGGCCGACACCTAGACAGAACAAACCGGCAGCCAGTCTGTCTCAATCATCTACCTTTAAAAGAAGGTAAAGAACCTAAATTGTGTCTGGGGTAGCATCCTCTCTAACAGGATGACAAGCAGTAACTAACAGCACAATTTATTCTTTCAAGGCAACATCAGGAACTATAGCAAGGACCAATAATAACATCATCCTGTGGGATCCGTACCGCATCTGGTAGCACAGCTTACATATGAATTGGTCATGAGCCACGCTTCATCAGAGTAACTTGAAAATGGCTTTGCAGGGATGTTGATGGACTCGTATTTCACCTATCAAAAGGCCTTCCCAAATCACTGTGGCCAAGCTGCCATGGCTATCTGCTCCCAGTGGGTTTCTGCAGGAAGGAAGAAGGGAATGCTGAAGGCAAAAAGAACTGAATGACAGGGGACAGAGTGGGGAAGGTCAAGAGCTGAGCAACTGGCGGATGGAAATAAAAAAGGAGCTACTACAGACTAAAAGGTAGGAAGGAGATAGGAAAAGTAGAGGTTAGCAGAGAGAGGTGACTAGTAAATATGTAACTGGAAATGAGATGGTTGAAAAGGTTTCAAGATTAATACTCTCATTTTAGCCATTTTGAGATCTTCCATGGGTTTCTCCCACACCAAAATCCAACTTGAAGGATTAAATCTTGGCTTGATAACACGGACCTTTGTTTCTGTGTGAGACTACTTGTCTCCTTCAAATCATTTTAGATAAGTGGATGTTTACAGAAATACATGTGACTTCCCCAGCTTAGGCCAGGCATCCTCTCTCAGTCCTCATCACCTGCTCCCTCCAGCAAGGTGAAAGGAGTGCCGGTCAGCTCGGCACGAACCTCAGCACACAGAGCTGAGGGTTGGCAAAGGCTCTGAACAGATGAAAGAGGTACCAGCGTTACAAGTAACCCCCTCCAAACCACAACCTTCTGACAAATAATCTGAGGCTGAGGTTATCTGCAAGTTCCTTTCATGAAGAAATCTACAGAACTGAAAAACTGAAACAAGGCAAGGATCTTAGAGCCATTTGTCCACTCTCCCACCTCTTCAGACAAGCCCAAGGACAAGTCTGCAAAAGGCTAACAGTGCTGGTTTCGATGTTGCTTATCTTCAGCATGATCCATATTGGCAGTTTTAACTTAAATCTACTGCTTTGTCTTCCAAAGAGGGACAAGTGCTTTAAATAAATCTTCTCTTCCTGTGCTCTGTGTGAGCACTTCATTTTCTCTAAACTGAGTAAAGAATCTATCCTTGATTATCAGACATCTGGGAGAGACAGGAGTAGCAACATTGGTCATGAAATCCACCAGAATACCTTGTAGCAAATGTCTTGGGTCAGTACTTTAAACTACATTCAGAACAAAGACAGATTTTTCCATGCTGCACACTGTCCTCTTTGTGTCTTAGTGAAGTCTTCTTAGAGTCAAAGACAATGACCCGGTCTGGACCTTTTGCTTGGCAAAGGTGGCTGCTTTCCCACACTTTACAAGCCTCCTATATTTCTTTCTGGTTCCTAGATGGCAACCAGTAAGTGAAATTTGAGGAAGGGAACTCAAAAAAGGTATGTCTACCTGCATTTTCTCAACCAGCTTGGACAGGAAAAATACTTTAGAGTCATCATATTCCATTTGTAGAAACATAGTATCCAGTGTAGTGAAAATCCCCGAGAACTATTTCTCTTTAAAGTATATTCTAAGTAAAATTCAATGTCCCACAAAGAAACAGTGTGTGACTACATCATGAATGTGAGGAAGACAACCACTTTGTCTAATGAACAGACATATTAGTGGGAAAAGGCTGTTTGTTTATTTTTATTTTCCCTCTAAAATTGCAACTGTCATGTAAACTCTTTAGTAAAAAGATCAGAGCTAGTCACTAAAGTGCTAGTCAGAAATGCCAGGCACTGCAGAAATCAGAATTTTAATTTGAGTTTTGCACAGAATGAAGGCTTAACATACCTCTCAAGCTATTTAAATATGGGAAAAATTAGCTGAATGAATGAAAGAAAATAACACAGCTGGTGAATATTTAAAAATGAAGAGCGAGACTGAGGTTTTGTAAGTTCTAACAGGGATGTTCAGAAATAAGTTCTTGTAAACTATGCAAAATCAGATGTTGTACAAATGTACAACTGTATGTCTATTTATCTCTCCAGTTCAAGGCTTTGACAATAATTAATCATAATGAAGGTTTCTCCAAGAAAACTCAAAAATACTTAACTCTGAAAGAGCCTGCAAATGTTTGGTAAAGTTCATATATATATATATTTATACACACACATTTGAAAGTAATTCACTGCAAAGTTCTTTTAGAAGTGTCTCTTCTTTCTGTACATTATTTATCTTCACTGAATTATTCTGTAGCATCTGGGAAGACTAATTCAGGCAAAGAAAATTTCCACCTAAAACCAACATCCAACTTTTTAATATTTTTTGGACTCTAGCAACATAACAGCTACTCAGACAGTATACACAGACTGCTCCACCCTCATGCTGGACTGACTTGCAGCAGCTGTCCAACATATGTCTCTTAAGTTCTTGAGTAGTTTATTTTGCCACCAGAACATTACAAAATGTAAAGTTTTTCCTCTGGAGGCAAAAGACTTAAGTGGGTCAGGCTCAGCATATTAACCTGAGCTCCTTAGCATCCTGCGCACTTACAAGTCTACCTCCCTGAAGAAATGTTTTCCTTTCTGTACAGAATCCCAGCGTTGTTCAGCAGAATTCATCTGGCAGAAATGATGCATCTAATTTTTAAGAAGAAAGAGAGCAAAAATAAAAAGGAGATATAATAACCTCAGGAGCTGTGCAGACGAAAAGCTTGAAGCCGTTCAGGCACTGATAAAACTGAAAGGCCAACTGAGAGTTATGCATCTATCCCTACGGTCCTACAAGTCGTCCTTTCTCCCACTACTGCCAAGACTACAGCTAACGCAGCACCTTTTGTTCTAATAATACACATAATAGTTCTCTTTGCTTCCTATTTTCATGGCTTGTATAGGTCTGCTTATTTTGATGTCAGTCTCTCTGCAAGCCAAATAATTTCTTCTCATGGTAAACCTCAGGACTAGGATATTTTTATTAAAGAACTTCTTTAAGTTTGATAGGTTTGTAAAAGCATTTTAATTTCTCTAATTTTCCACTTACTCCTTACAGCTTAGTGTGGCCCGACAAAATCCTTTAGCGGTAAACAGTTGGACGAAGTCCACTCTAGATCAGCTAAAAGATGAGGAATGAAGGAGAAACTAGACAGCTAAAGTTAAGTGCGAGACAGACATGCAGCCATTCCCTCTCCTTACAGAGAATCTTGCTGGTCCATTATCCAGGAAGAAAATCAGGACCACACTCGCTGCCTGTCAGCCTGCCAGCCAAAGGCTGCACTTCCCTTTACTGCAGCTGGAGGCCACAGTATGTTAACTCATCTTGGAGATTTTAACACATCTCTTCTTTAACAAAGCAGAGAAGCGCTACCTAGGAGCCTCCCAAACTAAATGGGAGGTCTACCCAGTGTTCCATTCACCTTCCACAACTAAGAGTATTTAATGTATGGCTGCTTTTACTAAAACCTGTGCACATTTTGAATTCCATCCTGAATGTATTGATCCTTGCCAGTGTTTTTTAAACCTATTCAACAGGTAGAATGTTCCAATATATCGTAGCTTTAAAAGCCCAGGTTCCTGTTTTAGACTCTCATTCCTACAGTACTAAGTCTAATCATTTCCAGTACCACTGAACAACTTAATAGGCTGCAAAAACTTGATAAGACAACGTAATTGCCAGCTTTTATGTATATTCTTAAAATAGCAACATTCCTCATAGAGGTTGTACAGGATATAAGTGTTAGTAGAAACAATTAAAGAACTGAAACAATAGAAGCAGATTACAGAATTATAGTGTGCGAAAACTATTAAAAAAATCCAAACAAAATGTCCTTATTCCTTGTCTTGCATAAACAATAATTTCAGATACTGGAATAAACTACTCAAAACCAGAAAATCTCATTCACTATGAACAATGAAGATAATATTTACTAGTGCTACAAGAAAAATAGGTGTAAAGAATCTTGTATCAGTTCAGATAATTGAAGCTCCTAAAATGAATGAACTTTATCTTAAACGTTTCAGTTTTTCAAGTCAGTGGAAAAATACCGTAATTTACTTATTCCAAATATTGGTGTTCAACATATCACCAGTTAGAAGGTACAGTCTTTATTGTAAGCTATTTCCATTCCTAGTGTTAACACCTTGCACAAGACAAGACGCCTCCTGCTCGTGTTAAAGACCCAGCCTTCTAAACCTAGTGCTGTGATTCTGTCTGTAGCAGGTCGAACAGAAACTCATTATTGCAAGTATATCAGATATAGCCTCAAATAAGCTGTGTGGTAGCACTCTCATATCTATTTTATACTAATAATACTCTTTGAGCAATTTTAGGGCTCACTTGTATACACCCTTTGGTACACGATCCCCTTTCTCATCCAAAGCTCCCTTAAATATTAATACAACTGTGAAAACACAAATAGGATTATCTAACAGTGGTTTTCCTCTAATCTTGGCTACTGTCAATAAAGTACATTTTCTTCTATATATCTCTTCATAACATTTTAATATATGCTTTGTAGCAATATTGTCAGAAAGTAATATAGGTTAACTGTTCTATATGCATTGTATTAAAAAGACACCAAGGTTTTTTTCAGGGCAAACAAAGGGTAAAATAAAAGTATTTTTAGCAAAATGATTTGGAAGACACTAAATTAATCTTACACTCCACTCAATCTGCAAGTGAAAAGATACTTGAGTCAATCTATCAGCAAAGTCAGACAGCTATCTGACCAACTCAATGGAAAACCCTTCATAAACTCAAGCTATGATGAATATTATAACCTTACTTGAAGAAATGGCATACATTATACTCGCATGAATGGTAATAGGGATGAAATTTGAAGTCTGAATACCCGATCAAGGCATTTCTTTGTTTCATGGAAGGAATTTCTCCATTAAGTGTTTAATCAAACAGCATTGTTCTACCAAAGGATGAGACCTCTAAAAACAACAATCTTGAGAACTCCCCATGACAGAAAATTTCTAGATTACATGACTAGACAAATTCTGAATATCTGTTCAGTGCAATAAATCTCATTAAGCAGAAAAATTATCAGATTAGGAGATTTCCAACCAGTATTTCTGTAGATTTCCTGCAGTACAAATTTCTGCTATTGTGACAATCAACATAAAGTATCATGCTTGTAAGTGCAGCAAAGACAAAGCAAATGGAAGTACTTTATAGCTCTATTTTTGCTCACCTGAAAGTCCAGGTCAACTTTAAATTTTTCTAGTACATTTGATAATGAGATCCTTCATGAACTTACACCTCCAACTGCTACATTACAGAAAGCAACAGGGTAATCTGATAAATTAAGGATGTTAAGCTCTAATTTCAATCACATGCAGAGGCTGCAAAACAGCAGCTTCTTAAAAAATCAAAGGACAATACTGCAGTCAAAGCTAGGGCTCAGCTCTATCCATGTTGGCTTTTACTATCGAGTTCAGACACTGTTGAAATCTATTAAAAAGCATCATGAAACGCAGCAGTCTAGCTGCATGTCTCATTCGAATCCCAAACGGGCTTTCCAGTCCATGCTTTGCTCGCTGGTCCTGCAGTTACTATGGTACTGAATCCCAAGCATTTTCATTTAAAGCTGTCTCAGGTTAATCCCTCCTGTAGCTATGCTACAAAGTGGGACAGTGTGAGAACAGGGAGCTTCACCATTCTTCCCCTTGAATAATGATATTCCTCCTCTGTAGGGGGGGGAAAGCTGACCTCGAGCCACGGGGGAAGGGTGCAGGGACTGCCAATGATGCTGCCTTGCCAGGCTCCTCCGAGCACCGTAGTGGGCGCTGCCTCTTGCAGAGGTGACAGCCTCACAATCTACCTACCGAACACAAGGCCACAACAATGAGGTGGTGTCCTCCACTTCAGCTGCAGCCCAGACATGCTGCGCTCTGGCAAAGCAGATGTTCACTTCACCTTTGACAATTCTGCTTTTAGCTGGAAGCTGCTCAAGAGACTGCACACAAGCAGAAAGCAGAGGGAGAAAAAGCAGAAGGACATAAAAAAAAGCTACGAGGATAGTATCAAGATAAAGGTTGAGGGCATTCTTTCCCACTAAGAATAAGGATGTACTATTCCATATTAAATACCTATGCTAAAACATACAACGCATTTGGGAATGAAACCCCACAGAGAGCTGTCCTGGCTTTGTGTGGAAAGGTTTTGGTAGAAGGTGGGCTACAAGGGTGGCTTCTGTGTGGAGCTGGCGGGGTGGCTTCTGTGAGGAGCTGCCAGAAGCTTCCCCCATGTCCAACAGAGCCAATGCCAGCTGGCTCCAAGAAGGACCCACCACTGGCCAAAGCCAAGCCAAGCAGCGATGGTGGTAGCACCTCTGGGATAACATAGTCAAGAAGGAAAAAAAAACCTGCGGAACTGCAGCAAGAGAGAGGAGAGTATGTGAGGGAAACAACTCTGCAGACACCAAGGTCAGGGCAGAAGGAGGAGAAAGAAGCGCTCCAGGTGCCAGAGCAGACCATGGTGGGACAGGCTGTGCCCCTGCAGCCCATGGAGGCCCATGGTGGAGCAGATCTCCACCTGCAGCCCATGCAAGACCCCACACCAGAGCAGCGGGATGGCCGAAGGAGGCTGTGACCCCAT